>Ga0193723_1000001_pt1 | contig 65620 bp, 59 predicted proteins | sample H2m2metaG_FD_143042 | JGI IMG/M metagenome (GOLD analysis project Ga0193723, IMG submission 143042) | Soil microbial communities from a riparian zone of the East river system, Colorado, United States - H2m2 | ecosystem: Environmental > Terrestrial > Soil > Riparian zone | place: USA: East River...
ATTGATGAAAGCAAAGGGCTGCCCGACAACCGGGTCTACTCGGTCGTCTCCCGACAGGGACGCATCACCGCCGGCACCGCTCATGGTCTGGCCCGCGTCAGCGACTCGCTTCGGGTGGAGCGCCTCGCGCCGTCGTATAGCGACGCAGTCTACAGCGTGTTGCCGTCCGGAGATTCCGTGTGGTTCGGCACCCCGACCGGACTGCTGCTCTCCTTACCCGGGCAGCCGGGCGTAGTCCGACCTGCTGGACTTACCTCGCCCAGCCTCCAGGCGCCCGTGGTCGACCTCGCTCCGCTAGCCGATACGGTCGTGGCGCTCACGCTAGATGGCTTGCTCTGGCGCAATCCGAAGAGCCGGGCATGGACGCTCGGGCCCAACTTGTCGGCTCTGCTCGGCCGGCTCCGCCGCTTTGTACCCGAGGGTCCGGGCTTCTGGGTGGCCGGGGATCGAGCGGTGGGGTATGTGGGCCTCAACACCCCGCCACTGCGTCCGCTTCGGGAGGGAGACCTACCCGGGGCGGTGAACGATCTGGCGGTGGATGATCAATATCTCTGGGTCGCAACCGATGGCGGCCTGGTTCGCTTCCGGCTCAACGCTGTGCGTCAGTGATCCCAAATTCCCCGGACCCGACGCAGGGCTCCGCATTAGGACCTGGCGCCGAATTCGACCGAATCCGCGGAATCATGCGGCTGCTCGGCAACCGCAGTGCGGGGCTGGGCGACGACTGCGGCTTGATCCGCGAGGGCGACGAGTTCTTTGCGCTCAGCACCGACGTCAGCGTGGAACAGGTCCACTTTCGCCTCGAATGGATCGGATTGGAGGAGGTGGGTTGGCGGGCGACCGCGGCAGCGCTTTCCGACTTGGCCGCCGAAGGCGCGGAGCCGGTTGGGCTCCTCTCCGCCGTGACGATGCCATCCGCTGCCGGGGAACCCGAGCTGCTGGAGTTGATGTCCGGCGTCGGTGCCGCGGCCGGGTTCGCCCGTGCCCCCGTGCTGGGCGGAGACCTCTCTACCGGGCCGGTGTGGAGCCTGGCGATCACGGTGGTGGGACGCACCCGTGCGCCAATCACTCGCGCCGGAGCTCAACCAGGCGACCGGCTCTGGGTGACGGGGGCGCTCGGGGGAGCCCGAGCCGCCCTGGAGGCGTGGAAAAGAAATGAAGTTCCCTCGTCCGAGGCTCGGGCGCGTTTCGCCCACCCGGAGCCGAGAATCGCTGCCGGCCGGTGGCTGGTCCGCCACGGCGCGCATGCCATGATCGACCTGAGCGATGGGCTCGGCGGGGATGCTCGGCACCTCGCTGCCGCCTCCGGGGTCCAGGTTGAGATCGATCTCGAGACACTTCCGATTGCAGCCGGTGTTCCTGCCGAGGCGGAACGGCGGCGGACCTCACCGGGGGAGTTTGCGGCGGAAGCCGGCGAAGACTACGAGCTTCTCGTCGCGCTTCCGTCCAGGTTTGATGGACCGGATGAATTCGTTCGGGAGTGCGGGATCGGGCTGACCAGAATCGGTAGCGTAGGGGAGGGGAGTGGGGCCCGGTTCCTCTCGGCAGGAAGGGAAATCGGCCTGAAAGGCTTCGATCACTTCGGTTGAGGATTCGGGGCCACTCGGCTAGCTTCGGTCCCGCATTCGACCTCTTTCATTTTTCCATGCCGGAGAACATGTCCACCATCATCGAAGTGCACGCCCGGGAAATTATCGATAGTCGCGGTAATCCCACCGTCGAAGCCGAAGTGGTCCTGTCGAGCGGCGCCCAGGGGCGCGCGGCGGTGCCGAGCGGTGCATCTACCGGAGAGCACGAGGCGGTCGAGCTGCGTGATGGCGACGCCAAGCGCTATGGCGGCAAGGGCGTGACGGAGGCGGTGCGCAACGTCAACGAAGTCCTCGGTCCCCGGCTCGAGGGCCGGTCTGCCACCGATCAAATCGAGATCGATGCCGAGATGATGGATGCTGACGGCACACCGAACAAGAGCAAGCTCGGCGCCAACGCGATCCTGAGCGTTTCCCTGGCCGTGGCACGCGCCGCGGCTCAGGATAGTGGGCTTCCGCTCTACCGCTATCTCGGCGGACCGATGGCCAGGGTGCTGCCGGTTCCGATGATGAACATCCTGAATGGTGGCGCGCACTCCTCCAACAACGTCGACGCCCAGGAGTTCATGGTCGTTCCCATCGGCGCCGACACCTTTCCCGATGGGTTGCGCATGGGGGTCGAGGTTTTCCATGCGCTGAAGAAGGTGCTGACCAAGATGGGCCTCTCGACCGCAGTGGGCGACGAAGGCGGGTTCGCGCCGATGCTGCCGTCCAACGAGGCGGCGCTCGACGTGGTCATGCAGGCGATCAAGGCGGCCGGGTACGAGCCGGGCCAGGATGTGGCCATCGCACTGGATGTCGCCGCATCGGAGCTCTACCAGGATGGCGAGTACGTCTTCAAGAAGGGAGACGGGAGCCGCCGGTCGGCGGAGGCCATGGTCGACCTGTATGCCGGATGGGTGGATCGCTACCCCATCGTGTCGATCGAGGATGGACTGGCGGAGAACGACTGGGCCGGCTGGGCGCTGCTGACCGAGCGGCTGCACGAGCGGGTCCAGCTCGTCGGGGATGACCTCTTTGTCACCAACGTGGATCGGCTCGGCCGCGGCATCGAGGAGGGCGTGGCCAACGCGGTCCTGGTGAAGGTGAATCAGATCGGCACGCTGACTGAGACGCTCCAGTGCATCGAGCTCGCCAAGGGCAGTGCCTACGGCGTCGTGATCTCACATCGCTCCGGCGAGACCGAGGATACGTTCATCGCCGATCTCGCGGTTGCGACCGGCGCCGGACAGATCAAGACGGGCAGTGCCAGCCGCACCGACCGTACGGCCAAGTACAACCAGCTGCTGCGGATCGCCGAGGAGCTGGGAGATCTCGCTCACTACCCTGGCCGGGATATCTACCCGCTGTGACCCCAGCGCGGTGGGCTGCCGTCGCGGGCCTCATCTTCGCGCTCTATTTCGCACTCCAGGGTGGGGAGTACGGGACCCTGGATCTGCTTCAGCTCCGCCGGGAAGAGGCGGAAGAGAGCTCCAACGTGGAGCGGCTTCACCAGATGGTAGACTCGCTCTCCCGGGTGGCATGGGCCATCGAGCACAGTCCCCGGATGCAGGAGCGGGTCGCGCGGGAGAAGTTCGGGATGTTGAGGAAAGGCGAGTTCCTGTACCGGTTGGTTCCGAGCGAGAAAAGCGTGGACAGTGGACAGTAAGCATTGAACCGGGTGTTAAATTTCGGCTTCGTCAGGGCAGACTGGTAGTGGCATTTCCTGTTTACCGTTCACCGTTTACCGTTGACGCTGTTTGTGGAAGACGGCAGGGTAGCTCAGCTGGTTAGAGCACGGCACTCATAATGCCGGGGTCGCGGGTTCGAGTCCCGCCCCTGCTATCCCCTAATGCCTCACCAAGCGGTCCCCAGAGCACCCGAAAGGATAGCCGATGCCAAAGCGGCGGATTCTGGTAGCCGATGACGATCCGGACATCCGTCGAACGCTTCAAATCGGGCTCGAGAAGGCTGGGTACGAGGTCATTGAGGCCCGGGACGGTGAGGAGGCCACACGGCTTTGGCGCGAAAATGGAGTGGACCTGATCATCGCCGATATCTATATGCCGAATAAGAGTGGCCTTCAGCTTATCATGGAGCTTCGGGCCCATAACTCCACCATCCCCGTCATCGCGATGTCGGACGGCGGACGAAACCACAACCTCAATCCCATGATCTATTCCGAAGTCCTTGGCTCCGTTCGAACCATCGCTAAGCCGTTTTCGCTAGAAGGCATGGTGGCCATGGTGAAGGAGGCGCTGGCCAAAGCGGCTGATTGAGTCAGATCCCCACCTGCCATACGCCCGTACAGTCCCTCGCGTTCAGTCGGAACCCCAACGATATCGACCTCCGCTGCAGCTTGTCGCACTCTGCTCTCACCGTGGTTCGCGGGTTCGAGTACGAATGGCGGAAACGGTCGCACAATTCACTGACACCAGCTGCATGTGACCGGATAGTCGACACGCGCTGAAGCTCAATAATGCGACAGGCCCGGTGCGATGCTGTTGTTGGTGCGCAGGTTCACTCGAAGACGAGCGGATGATGGTACGGCTCTGGCCCCTATGCTCCTCTCTTGGGCACTGCCACGAACTCATCTCCGAGGATCGCATGCAACGCTCTCGTCTGGCCGCTGTGGGACTTCTCACCGCGTCGGTGCTGCTCCCTTCTGCGATCCAGGCCCAGGAGCGACCCGCCGCTCATACTGTCCCCATCTTCGCGGCCATCACCGGCGAGTGGTTGCAGGTCGGTGGTGAGGCCCTCAACCGCAACGCGTCGCAAAGCTTCGCCCTCGTCATTGCGCACGATCGGCCGAACGGTCTCCGCTTCGAGCTCGGCTACCTGCGCGCCGCGCGGGCCGTGACCAACGCCGAAGGCCTCACAGCCGGGCTGTCGCTACCGGTTCGAGCCGGGCGGCTGACCATTCGTCCTGGGCTCTCGATGTTGGTAGGTGCCGCTGAGGCGGGAGTGGACCGAGGAGGGTATAACTGGGCCGACAGCGCGACTCAGACCCAGAGCGGCTATCAGGGCCGTCCGCTCGACGCGAACGGCACGACCGTCGGCGCCGGCCTCAGTGCAGGAGTAGAGGTCCGACTCCTAGCCGGGATCTCGCTGGCCGCGTCCGTCCGGCAGTGGCTCTTCTCCGGCACGGTGCTCCGCAGTGATCGCGCTACGACGCTGGTCGGGTTCGGCCTGTCGGTTCATCCCAACGACGTGGTCCGGGCGCTGCGGGGACGACCGACCGACGTTGAGCAGCCTGCCAGTTCCGCGGAGGGCATGTGAACCGTTCTCTTCGCGCCGGCCTGGTGGGCTCACTCCTGGCGACGTCGGCCGTGCTGCTCGCTGGATGCACCGACGACTTCGTCAGCGGTCCCCAGAAGTTCAATGGGAGCGTGCAGCTGCGGAACTGGGCCGACACCCTGGTGATGGGTGACCGGCGCATGGTCGCGGCCCGCGTGCTCGACGAGCAGAGCCGAGAAGTCCTCGACCGTACGCTCGACTGGACTGTCGTGGATCCAAGTCTGCTGAGCCTGTCGGTCTCAACCACCGGTGACGGCGACAGCGTCCGGCTCACGGCGCTCCTGCCGGGCACGACAACCGTAGGGGTGCACTTCCTCGATGCGGTCTTCGAGGAGGAAAGCCAATCCCAGGCTGTCAGTGTGGTGCTGGCCGGGGTGCAGCTGACCGGCGCCGCCGTCACGCTCACGGCAGCAGGAGACTCGGCCGCCATTAGTGCGACGGCGCTAGCACATGACAGCGTTGGCGTGAATGTGGCGGTGGCGGGTCAAGGGCTCACCTGGACGCATCACGGGTCCGCGGTGAGCCTGACGGGTGGCGGCGACCTCATCTGGATTGGCGCACTGCAGGATGGGGTGGACACGCTCGTGGTTACCCACCCGGTCTGCCTGGCCGGCGGCGCCTGCGCGGACACCGTCGTGGTGACTGTGGCCATTCCGGTCGACCCCATTGCTGGACCGACGCCGGGTGCGGATGTCCTGGTGTTCAACGACGTCGACATGTGGAGCAGCTCGTTCGGCAGTGGACCCGAAAACCTCACGCTGTTCGGCAACATTGTGGGCTTTGCCGGCGGTGGCTCCCGCGTATCGGGTCACACGGTGATGTTCTACACCGGTGCAGAATCCTGGTGCGGAGAAGAGTGTTCGACGGCGACGAGCCCCTTTACCGACGCTCTCGGTGGCAGGCTTGTGGAGCTGGGTTACGCGATTGTAAATGAAACCGGCTCCTTGGCCACCATTCCGGCCGACGTCAAGGTGATCTTTATCCTCTTGCCAATGGCAACGGTGCCGGTCGAAGATGTGAACGGACTCAAACAATTCGCCGGGCAGGGAGGGCGCGTTGTGGTGGTGGGCGAAAACCAGTGGGTCATGGGAACCACGGGTCTTGCTGCGGAGAATCAGCTGCTGCAGGACCTGGGAGCGCAGCTGACCAATCAGGGTGGGTGCCTGGTCAATAGTGGTGAGTACGCGCAGGCGGAAGGAACCCACCAGATGGTCACTGGGTTGACCCAGATTCTGATGGCCTGCGCGTCTCCCATGATCCCCGGTCCGGATGACTTCGTACTGTTCCGGGCCCCCACCGGCGAGGTGGTGGGAGCAGTGGCTAAGATCGACCTGACTCCGCTTCCCATTTAAGGATGGATCGGTTGCGTAACTCGCAAACCTGCTATGGCTTCACGCGTTGATATGATGTAAAATGTGGGGTGGATGATTTCTTCCGCACGATCTTAGGTGCGGACGTAGTTCCATAGATCCCTCTTCGTGGGGAGGGCCGTGGCGGCGACCGTCGTTGCCAGGAGCCCATATGCCCGCACGCAGAGACCGTCGGTCCCGCTTCACCGCCGAACCCACCGTCCTGGTTGTCGACGATGAGGAAACCCCTAGAGCCACCACCTGCCGCATGGTCCGAGCCCTCGGCTACCCGACCCGGGCCGCCCGCGACGGGCGGGAAGCCCTGCGAGACGTCCAGCAGCATCCGGGCGAGATTCGCCTGGTGCTCACCGACGTGATCATGCCCTACATGGATGGTGGCGAATTGTCGGAGCGCCTGCGCGACCTGCATCCGCGCCTGGCCATCGTGCTCATGTCGGCCTATCCGGTGGGGGAGATTGCCGAATTGGTGGCGGCCTATCCCGAGCTCCCCTTTCTCGAGAAGCCCTTTACCACGGAGTCGCTTCATCGTGTGCTGACTCCGATACTGGGACCCCCCGCCAGGGCGAAAGACCGGCGGGAGAAGGATCGCATCCGGTATCGGGATCGCACCAGGCAGTCCAGTTGATTTCCCGATGTCCCCTCGCCGGATCTTCCTCCTCTCTCCAGCCCACTGCGGCGGGAAACGCGCCGCGATCCTCCTCAATCAACGCGCCACGTTTCCCCTGGCTCAACGACTCCACTCGAGCTCGGGGGTGGCCCTCGGTGAGGCGTTCAGCTTCCTGAGCGGACTCTACTTCCGAGGCAAACTGGCCTACGCCGAGCGATTCACTCGGCCCCCGGTGGACCAGCGCGGGGTTCTGGTGATTACTACCGACCGAGGACTGATGGCGGCCGATGCACCGGTGGGGCCCCGCGAGCTACGGGAGTTCGGGACCGTAGACATCCGGCCGGACCATCCGCAGTACCGCGAGCCGCTCGCACGAGACCTGGGGCGGCTCAGCCAGGACGCCGATGCGGAGGTGGTGCTGCTCGGTAGCGTGGCAACCGGCAAGTACGTGGACGTGCTGCTCGAGTTCATGGGCGAACGCCTCCTGTTCCCCCCCGAATTCGTCGGCCGGGGCGACATGAGCCGGGGTGCGCTGCTGCTCCGAGCCGTGCGAGAGGGGAAGGAGCTTGCCTACGAGCCGGTGGCAGGTGCAATCCGACATGGCCGGCGGGCCGCGAAGGTAGGCCCGCCATGACGGCCACCACGGTACGACGTGACTGCAAGCACAGCGAGCCGGATCGAGCCACCCCAGCTTGGCGGCTGGGAGGTGATTCCAGATGCCGGAGAAGACCACCGTAGAGAAGGCTCGCGCAGACCTTCGTGCCGGGAAAAGCCCGACAACTGCCGCAGGCGAGTTCGTTCACGAGGAAATCGAGCACGTTCGTGAGGGTAAACACGGTGCCCGGTCACCGGAGCAGGCCATCGCCATAGGCCTGTCGAAGGCCCGCAGGGCAGGAATACCGCTAAAGCCGCCCAAGAAGGGCCGCGCCAAGAAGAGCACCCGTCGATCCGCTCGAACAGCTTCGCGAAAACGCAGCACCACTTCTCGCAAACGCAGTACCGCAAGCCGTCGGCGCCTGAAGCGGGAGCCGAAATCCACCGTTTCGAAAAGCGCCCTGTCCCGTCATGCTAAGCGGGTAGCGCGAAGACGGAAGAAATCCTGATGCCCAAGAAGGCCACCCGTAGTCGAGCCGGATCGGCAGGTGACGGGTCGGCTAAGGCCGCCAACCCGGCCCCCCGTCCTGAGGGTCAACTGGCTGAATACCGGCGCAAGCGCGACTTCTCCCAGACGACGGAGCCGAGAGGTGGTAGTGCAGCCTCCAAGCAAAAACTTGCCTTTGTCATTCAAAAGCACGCAGCCAGGAATCTGCATTACGATCTTCGCCTGGAGCTCGATGGGGTGATGAAGAGCTGGGCGGTTCCCAAGGGTCCCAGTCTGGACCCCGCGGTCAAGCGTCTTGCCATGGAGGTCGAGGATCATCCGATCGAATACAACAAATTCGAGGGCACCATTCCCCAGGGCGAGTACGGCGGTGGCACGGTCATGCTCTGGGATCGTGGGACCTACAGCTACGGCGGGAGCGATCCCGATCCCATGGAGGGGCTACGGCGCGGCTACGCGAAGGGCGATCTCAAGTTCGTGCTCAACGGGAAGCGGCTGAAGGGATCCTGGGTCCTGGTGCGGATGCGGCGAGATCGGCCGGGAAAGGCGCAATGGCTCCTGATAAAGCATCGGGACGAGCATGCCGTGCCGGATTCGGATGTGGCGACCGACAACCAGACCTCGGTCGCCACCGGACGGAGCATGGAAGAGATTGCAGCGGGGCGGAGCCGGGTGTGGCGATCGAACCGGGCTACTGTACGGTGATCCTTCGCGTCTGACTCCGCACCTGGTCCGAGACCACCAGGTCCAGCGTTCCTTTCGCGGTCGCAATTCTCGCCTTGCCACCTCGGGCAAATGACAGGATCTCTCCGCTATCGGGATCGCGGACCATGATCATCGGGTGGACCGACGGGTCCCACTCGAGCGCGACGGCGCCGGCGTCTCGCCGGGCGACGACGGCATCCGACACTGGCCCCCCCTGCTTCCGGGCGGCCTGAAGCGAGAGGGAAGTCGCCGCCGCGGTGGCCCCCGGCCCCGTGAGGCGCAGGTCGCTCAGCCTGGCCGCGCCCGCAGCATCCAACGGCACGGCAAAGGCAAAGTGGCGGCTCCCACGCGGATCGTCGGGCACCTGCGCCGCGTCAAAGGACAGCCGGAACAACGAGCTGCCGTCGGTCGCGACCCCCTCGACCGTATACGGACCGGGGCGAGCGGGGAGGTTGGGTCGGGTCACGATCTGGAAGGCCGGCTCGAGCACCGCCTGGCCGTTGACAATGCGGCCCCAGATCAGGAGGGCCGGCTGCTTCGCGGCCGCGGAAGACTGCGTGATCAACCCACTCGCCTCTCGAAAAGTCATGACCCGCCGGTAGATGTAGTCACTGATCCAGGGATCGGAGCAGTAACCCATGATATCCGGTGTTGACGGAGGCTTGAGCGTGCCCGCGGCCACATCGAAGCCGTACACTCCGATCCCGGTACCATAGGGATAGTCGGGGTCGAGAGTCTCGGGAAGTGGGGTGCCGCACGGGGTGTGAAACTGACCCCAGGTGTGGCCCAGCTCGTGGGCGACCACTCTCCTCACATCCGTCGGCTCGTCGCCACCGAGTGCAGTGGGGGTGGCGAGATACGCAGTGCCGACCTGCCCCACCTGATAGTCGAGCTTGGCGATTCCAAAGTAGGTCCGGTCGCTGCCTTCTGCGACGCGCAGCCCGTCCAGGTCGCCCAGGACTTGATCCCATCCACCGCCGCCTGCTTCCAGTACCGTGCTGGTCGTGTAGACTGCCCGAACGTCTGTGTCGATGGAGTGCAGCGGGTAGATCCGCCGGGCGGTCTCGATGAGCGCATCCTTGTTAGCCGTGGTGACATTGCCCGGCGCCGCGCTGCCCTGCTGGACGGGGACGAACCGGATCTTGGCCACCGACGCGGCGTGAACGGTCAACGGCCGGGGTGTCCCAGAGGACGGGAAGCTGTTGTCGGTCTCGTTGCTCTCCGCGACTGTGTTTGCGGGGTCGACGTCGGCCAGGATTGAAACGCCAGGCTGGAGGAGCGAGGCAGCGACCGTTCCGTTCCACGAGCTGTTAAGGATTCCCTCGTTGACTGCCGTGGGCGTCGAGGACCCGGAACGATTGAGGGTAAGGGTGCCGATGACGCTGCCGCCGCTGAAGAAGCGCACCCGGACGGTTGGGCTCGCGCTGTTTGTGCGGTCGGCAAGGGCAAAGACCCGGATGAATCCCGCTCGATCCTGAACCAGCGGTACCGTACCGTCCAGACGCTGAGTGCTCTGCGTGACGTACATGGCCTGAATGCGCAGGTTGACAGTTGGACCGGTAGCGGCGCATGCAATGGTAAACGAGACCGTCGCGGTCTGTTCCGCCGCCACCGTCACGGACCGCGGGTTCTCTCCCGCGACCGTGCAGTTGGCTGCGTTTCCACCGAGCAGCACCGTGTGGGTGCCTGCCGTGAGGTTTCCCACGGTGCGGCTGCCATTGATGGTCAGGGCCTGGGGGGAACCCCCGTCGGTCTGGAGCGTATACCCGTCCGGGTCGAGGGAGCTGCCGGAGGTGGCGGCAGTGACCCGCACGCTGCCGGTGCCTGGCGGAGCCGTCACGCAGGCGATGGCAAACTGGACCGTGGCGGTTTGTCCCGAGCTGATCGTCACCGCGCGAGGGTTGTCTCCCGCGACCGTGCAGTTGGCTGCGTTTCCACCGAGCCGCACCGTGTGGGCGCCTGGCGTGAGGTTCCCCACGGTGCGGCTCCCATTGATGCTGAGGGCCTGGGGGGAACCCTCGTCGATCCGGAGCGTGTACCCGTTCGGGTCGAGGGAGCTGCCCGAAGTGGCGGTAGTGACCTGCACGCTGCCGCTGCCCGGCGGAGGCGTCACGCAGGTGATGGCAAACTGGACCGTGGCGGTTTGTCCTGAGCTGATCGTCACCGCACGGGGGTTGTCCCCTGAGATCGTGCAGTTGGATGCCTCCTCACTCAGCCGCACGGAGTGCGATCCAGCAGGAATGCTTCCGATCGACAGGGTCCCGTTGACGCTGACAGCTTGAGGATTGCCGCCGTCCAGGCTCACCGTGTAGCCGTCCGGATCAAGGGAGCTCCCCGAGGTGGCCGTGGTGATCAGCACGCTGCCGCTGCCCGGCGGGGGAGCCGCGCATGTTATGGCGAACCCCACCGGAGTAGCCTGGCCCGGTGTCACCGTCACACTGAGTGGGTTGTCTCCTGCTACTACGCAGTTCGCAGCCATACCAGTCAGCCCTACCAGATGGCCACCTGGTGTAAGGCTGGCAAGGCTGATGGTTGCGTTCACGCCGATGGCTCCACGGTCCAAGCCGTCGACCGTGAGCGCGAACCCGTCGGGGTCCGAGCCCGCCCCGCTGGTGGTGGTGGTCACCGCAACAGAGCCGGCACCAGGTGCACACGTAATCGAAAAGGCGGCCGTCGCGGTCCCTCCGGTGCTCACCGTTACGGTGCGGGGATTGTTCGTTGTCGAACAGTTTGCCGCCACCCCCGACAGCTCCACCGCGTGCTGGCCATCAGGGAGCGGGTCGACCGTGACCGTCGCATCCATTCCTATGGCCCGCGGCGAGCCGCCATCCACAGCGACGCCATAGCCGTCGGAATCGAGGTCGACCCCGTCAGTGGACGTTGTGATGGTTAAGGAGGGAAGGACGATGTCGGTGCTACCGCCGCCGCCGCAGCCGATCCAGGTCAGGGGCGCGGCCCACAGCAGAATCCTGGTAAGACGTTTTCGTGAGGGTCCAACGTGCATCCAGGGTCTCCAGCGGTACAGGGCGGGGGGTAGAACGAATCACATGTTCCGCGTCTAATTTCAAGGGAAGCCGCAAGACTTCGGCCCGCCTGAGGAGCCGCAGGTGACTATCGGGATATCTGCCTGGGGTGCGGCTGGTGCAATCTGTGGGAGAGGGGCAACACTCAGAGACTCATGATGCATGGCTGAGGCCAATGTGGGTCGGCGGCAACTGTCGCCGCACTGCTGCTGGTGTCGCCAGTCCTGCGCTATTTTCAATCCATGACCGTCATCGAGCGATTCCGCAGCCACCTTGCCGGCCTCGGTCTGGACTCTCGACGAGCCCTGGTGGCCGTCTCCGGGGGCCCGGACTCGGTCGTGCTGTTGGACTTGCTGGTCCGTACCCAGGATCTCCACCGGCTCGAGCTGACTGTGGCTCATGTCGATCATGGGATCCATCCCGACAGCCCTCGAGTTGCCGAGCGGGTGCGAGCCCTCGCGCGGGCGTTAGCACTTCCGTTCGAGAGCGGCCGCCTCGACTTGGGCCCTTCCGCCGGCGAGACGCTTGCCCGAGCTCGGCGGTACGCCTGGTTGGAAGCTGCGCGCGAGCGAATCGGGGCAGACGTGATCCTGACCGCTCACCACGCGGATGACCAGGTTGAGACGGTGCTCATGCGAGTCCTCGCCGGCTCGGGGCCTGCGGGGCTGGCCGGCATGGCTTCGGTCAGTGGCAGTCTGGTGAGACCGCTGCTTCCGTTCCGACGGCAGGAGCTGGCCGCCTACCTCGAGGAGCGGGGACTGCGCGCCTGGCTCGACCCGGCCAACTCCGACTCTCGGCATCTGCGTTCCTGGGTTCGGTCCGAGGTTCTGCCTCTCCTCGAAGGGCGGTTGCCTGATGTAGATGCAAACCTCCTCCGAGTGTCCGTGCAGGCAGCGCGGGATCGAGCCGCCTGGGACGCTGTGCTCGACGTGCTGCCTGGACTCGATTTGCGGCTCGAACCGGAGGCAATTTCCGTTGCTGCGTCCGCTCTCGCGGGCTATGATTCAGTCTTGGGACAGGCAGTCGTGCTCGCTGCCGCACGCCGCATCGGTTGCCGGCTGGGGCCATCGCGAGTAGGCCGGATTTTCGCTCTGCTGGAGAGTGGTGTCAGTGGGGCGCGTGTGCCGCTCGGCGCCCGGTGGACCGCGGAACTGACCTTTGGCCGGCTACGCCTCGCGGCGGAGGAGTCGGCTCCCAGGGTTGATGCCTGGACACTCGAGGGTGGACAGGGCGAGCGGGCCTGGGGCCGCTGGCGCTTCCGCTGGGAGATGGCGGCCGCGCCCGAACAGCAGGATCGAATTGGTCTGAGTGCCTGGTTCACTCCCGATTCTCTCACCGTACGCTCCTGGGCGCCGGGTGAGAAGCTCAAGCCACTCGGCGGAACCGGCCGCCGGCTGATCGTCCGGTGTTTTCAGGAGGTGCGGGTGCCGCGAAGCCGGCGCGGTTCCTGGCCGGTACTGGCACAGAATGACGGTGTCATCTGGATTCCGGGCGTCTGCCGCTCTGACGCTCGCGTCCCGGCCCGGGGAACGGAGGCACTGCGCGTCGATGCTGAGTACACCTGAGGTCGTCCGCCGTACCGGAGGACTCCCGGTCAAATCGATCGTCTTTGATGAGGCGATGATTGCTGCCCGAGTCCAGGCGCTGGCCGGAGAGATCACCCGAGCCTACCCCGACGGCGAGCTGCTGGTACTCGGCCTCCTGAAGGGCAGCTTCATCTTCCTGAGCGACTTGGTCCGGAAGATCGAGCGACCGATTCAGGTGGACTTTCTGGTGGCAAGCTCGTACGGGGATGGGAAAGTGTCGAGCGGCACGGTCCGGCTGCTCTATGATCCAGAAACCCGGCTTGAGGGCAAACATATCCTCCTCGTGGAGGATATTATTGATACAGGGAAAACCCTCCAGCGCTTGATGGAGCTGCTGGAGGCGCGACGGCCCCGAAGCCTGGCCATCTGCGCACTTTTGGACAAGAAGCTGGCGCCCGAGCCGCGCCCGGAGCTCCGATTCATCGGGTTCCGGGCGCCACCGGCCTTCCTGGTCGGCTATGGGCTCGATCACGCCGAGAACTTCCGTCATCTACCGTTCATTGCGGACTTGGAATAAATGGCAGACCGACATCCCAACCGGCCCCCTCGCACTAACTGGGTAACCTGAGCAAGAACCCTCGCCCTCTGGCTGCTGGTGGGCCTGCTGGCGCTGGCGCTCTTTCAAATGATGAGCCGGCAGCGCAATCCAACGCAGGAGTTCTCCTACACCGAGTTCAGCAAGCAGCTCGACCAGGGGAACGTGGCTCGAGTCGAAGTGTTCGATGGCAAGCGGCTGGAGGGTGATTTTCGCAGCCCGGTGACGCAGGACGGTCGCAGCGCCAAGAGCTTCCAGGTGCTGCTGCCGGTGGCGAACAGCGAGGTCTTCATCAAGCGCCTCGAGGATGCCAACGTCCCCATCCTGGCCAAGGAGCCGAAGGGCGGCATCACGGCCATCATCATCGCCGCGCTACCCTGGATCGTCATTCTGGGACTCTGGTTCTTCCTCCTGCGCCAGCTCCAGGCCGGCGGCAGCCGCGCCTTCGCGTTCGGTAAATCCAAGGCCAAGCTGCTGGCGGGCGATACCCCGAAGGTCACATTCGCCGACGTCGCCGGCGCCGACGAGGCCAAGGTCGAGCTTCAGGAGATCATCGAGTTCCTGAAGGACCCCCAGAAATTCACCCGGCTGGGCGGTCGGCTTCCCAAGGGGGCACTGCTCGTCGGGCCGCCGGGCACAGGCAAGACGCTGTTGGCCAAGGCCGTCGCCGGAGAGGCCGGCCGGCCCTTCTTCTCTATGTCGGGATCCGATTTCGTGGAGATGTTCGTGGGTGTGGGGGCCAGCCGGGTACGCGACCTCTTCGAGCAGGGCAAATCGCACGCGCCCTGCATCATCTTCATCGATGAGATCGATGCGGTGGGACGTCACCGCGGTGCGGGGCTCGGTGGCGGTCACGACGAGCGGGAGCAGACTCTCAACCAACTGCTGGTCGAGATGGACGGTTTCGAGTCCAACGACGGCGTGATTCTCGTTGCAGCAACCAACCGGCCCGACGTGCTCGATCCGGCGCTGCTCCGGCCTGGGCGCTTCGACCGGACGATCGTCGTCGATGCCCCTGACGTGCGCGGCCGCGAAGGCATTCTCCGGGTGCACACCCGGAAGATCCCGCTGGCAGGGGACGTTCGGCTCGACACCATCGCCAAGGGCACGCCCGGCATGGCGGGGGCCGACCTCGCCAATCTGGTCAACGAGGCAGCGGTGCTCGCGGCCCGGCGCAACAAGACCCTGGTCGACATGTCGGACTTCGAGGACGCCAAGGACAAGGTCATGCTCGGCGTCGAGCGCCGGAGCCTGGTGCTTACCGAGGACGAGCGGACCCTGACTGCCTACCACGAGGCGGGACACGCGATCGTGGCCACCAAGATCCCGGGAAGCGATCCGATCCATAAGGTCACCATCGTGCCCCGCGGCCGTGCGCTCGGTCTCACGGCCTCGCTACCCGAGGTGGACCGGCACAACTACACCAAGGACTGGCTCATCGGCAGCCTCGCGATGTTCTTCGGCGGACGGGTGGCCGAGGAGCTCGTGTTCGGCGCGGACAAGATCACCACCGGCGCCGGCAACGACATCGAACGGGCCACCGGGCTGGCCCGCCGGATGGTCACCCAGTTCGGCATGAGCGAGCTGATCGGACCGCTCGCTGTTGGAGACAAGGAGCAGGAAATCTTCCTGGGCCGTGAATTTGCCCAGCGGCGGGAGATTTCCGAGCGCACGGCACAAATGGTGGACGACGAGGTGAAGCGGTTGATCGACGAGGCCTACGCCCGGGCCACGACCATTCTGAGTGAGAACCGCGAGCTGCTGGACCGCATAGCTCAGGCGTTGCTCGATCGTGAGACGATAGACCGCGAGGACTTGGACCGCTTGGTGAAGAACCAGCCGCTCCCGCCGCGAACTCTGCCGCCCGCCGAGCCGGCTGTCGCACCGACCAACACTGCGTCGAAGCCGGGCGCTACTCCGGCCCGGGCACCGATCCTCGGAGCGCCACCGGCTGAACCCGCCGGCGCGTGAATGTTACCCCGCTGGCGCTCCACTCCCCCCGGGCGGTGCGCGACGCGCTCCGCGGTCACGGGTGGGATGAAACGCTGGCGGAGACGGCCGCCGATTCGCTCAACACGGTCGCGTTTCACCTGACCGGACTGGACCAGGATGCCCTCGAGGCCCTGGTCCCGTTCGCAGGTGGCCTCGGTCTGGAGGTTCTGACCGGCGATTCCTGGGCGATCCTGGCCGGCAGCCGCTCCCGGGTGAGTGCACTGGCCCGGCCCTGGACCGTGCCCACGCCGCTCGCCCAGGTGGCCGCCGGTATCGGCCGGGCAATGCCTGGCGAGACCGCCGGGCACTGGCAGACCGCCCGCGGGTCGCTCTCACTCGACCAGCCTGTCCTCGCCGGCATCCTCAACGTCACTCCCGATAGCTTCAGCGATGGCGGCCGCTTTGCCGGCACCGATGCGGCGCTCGCTCATGCCTATGAGCTGGTGCGTGCCGGCGCGATCATGATCGATGTCGGTGGGGAGTCCACCCGGCCTGGCCGGACAGTGGAAGTCCCTGCTGACGAGGAGCTCCACCGGGTGATCCCGGTGATCGAGGCGCTGGTACGAGAGCACCCCTCGGTTTTCGTGTCGATCGACACCGTGAAGGCGACTGTGGCACGCGCCGCGCTCGGCGCCGGCGCCGCTGTGGTAAATGACGTCTCGGCGCTCCGGCTTGATTCTGCAATGGCGGCCACCATTGCGGCAGCGGGGGCGGGTGTCGTGCTGATGCATTCGCGCGGCTCGATTCTCGAGGTCGCGTCGTATACGCATGCCGATTATGGGGGGGACGTGGTCGGGGGCGTGTTGCACGAGCTGCGCGCGGCGCTCGATCGGGCTGCAGTCGGCGGGATTGGCCCTGACGCAACGGTCATCGATCCGGGGTTCGGCTTCTCCAAGACCGTGGAGCAGAACACGGTCCTCTTCGATCAGCTCGCCGTGCTGGAGGCGCTCGGCCGTCCCATCCTGGTTGGCCCCTCGCGTAAACGCTTCCTGGGCTCCGTCACCGGTCTGCCGGTGGAGGAGCGCGATCGCGCGACCGCGCTCGCCTGCGCTCTCGCCTATGAGCGGGGTGCCCGCCTCTTCCGGGTGCATGATGTCGCGGCTGCGCATGAGGCGTTGAGCCTGGCCCGGGCGGTGGGAGGCATGCCCTGACGGCACCGAGGTACGGCGAAGTCGGCGGTACCCGTCCGCCCTACTGGGCCGCGGTTGCCGTGGCCGCGCTGGTGCTCCTGGTCTACATACTCACTCTCGCTCCCACCGTCACCTTCTGGGACGCCGGCGAGTTCATCGCCGCGGCCAAGACCCTCGGTATTCCCCACCCGCCGGGCACCCCACTGTTCGTCATGATCGCGCACGTCTGGGCGATGCTATTCCCCGTCGGCGAGTATGCCGTTCGCACCAATCTCCTCAGCGCCCTCCTTAGTGCGGCGGGCGCCGGTTTCTTCTTCCTGATTGCCCACGAGTCGATCCGCGCATTCAGCACGGACCTGGAGGAACGCACCGCTCGGCTGCTACGCCTGGGCGGGGCGGCAGCCGCAGCGATGCTCGGCGCGTTCACCTTCACCAACTGGCAGAACTCGAACGAGACCGAGGTCTACGCCGTCTCGACGTTCAGCATCGCCGCGATGAGCTGGCTGGCTCACGTGTGGCGCCGCTACCGGGGTACCGAGCGGGCGCCGCGGGTGCTCCTGCTGATCGTGTATCTCGCCGGCGTGTCGATCGGAAACCACCTGCTGGCCCTGCTGGCGGGGCCTGCGGTAATCATGTTCATGGCCAGCACGCTCTGGAGCGCACCCGCCGCAGATCCAGTCCAGCGACGAGCGGAGTGGGCGCAGGTGGCGGTGGTGGCCGGCGTATGGGCGCTGCTGATCGGCACCGGTCTGGGCAGCAGCGGGTTGATCGCGATTGGGGGGCTCTGTTTTCTCGGCGCCGCGGTATTCGCTTATCTGGGTGGGGCAGGGGGCTTCGCCCTGCTCACCCTGCTGATCGCCGCCATCGGCGTCACTCCATATCTGTACCTGTATATCCGCTCGGCTCAGAATCCGCCGATCAATGAGGCCGCTCCGGACACATTCGAGGCGCTCCTCGCCGTCATCCGCAGAGCGCAATATCCGCCCCGCACGCCGCTCGACGATCCCACCGTGTCGCATGGCCCGGACAATCCCGGTCGTACCCTCGCGCTGTTGGGTATCCAGCTTGCCGACTATTTCGTGTACTTCGTCTGGCAATGGGCCAAATCGGCGGCGGCGTTAGTCCAAGTCGTCGTGACTCTGGTCTTCTTTTCACTGGGAGTACGCGGCTCCCTGGCCCAGCGACGAGCCGACCGCCCCGCCTGGTGGCTGCTGTTGCTCCTTTTCCTGGTCACCGGACTCGGCCTGGTGATCTACATGAACTTCAAGCCCGGCTTCGCCCGCTGGTTCGACAGCTATCCGGCCGGTACCGCTCACGAGGTACGCGAGCGGGATTACTTCTTCGTCGTGAGCTTCATTGTGTGGGGTATCTGGGCCGGGATGGGGCTCGTCGTACTTGCCCGGGGGCTGCCCGCCAGATGGTCCACCGCCCGACGCCTCGCACCCGTCGTGTTCCTCCTGGCGGCGGTGCCGCTAACCCTGCACTGGAGTGCTGCGTCCAGGCGGCAGGGGGCCGACGCTCGGCTCGCGGCCGATTTCGCCTACGATCTCCTGAACACGGTCCCCCCCTACGGAATCCTCTTCACCTACGGCGACAACGATACGTTCCCTCTCTGGTGGGCTCAGGAGGTGGGTGGTATCCGGCAGGATGTCACCGTGATTTGCCTGGCCCTGGCGAACACCGATTGGTACATGCGTCAGCTGAGGGATGCTCCGTCGCGACCGGTGAACCAGAACGCTTTGCCGCCGCTCTGGCGCGGGGCTCTCATTCCAAAACCGGATCGGCCGCTGCACACGATGACGGATTCGATGATCGCTGCCGCCATGAGCGGGTACGTCGTCCCCGAGGATCAGCCGGTCAGTCTGGGGCCGTTGACCCGTACTCTCAAGGCAGGATCGTTCCTCCTGCCGAACGACATACTCACGTTGAGCGTGGTGCAGCACAACGTCGGACAACGCCCCATCGTGTGGGCGATCACCTCCGGGAAAGGGTTTGGCGGGTTGGGCGAATACGTCGTCCAGCAGGGGCTCGGCTTCGTCCTCCGGACCGCACGGCCCGACACCACCTCGCCGTCTCTGGACCTCCGCCGGCTGGCAGGTGCGCCTCTGGACATACCCACGACCGAGCGGCTGTTATGGGAGACCTATCGGTACGCAGGTCTGCTGGAAGGCGATGTCACCAAACTCGAGAGCACCAGCGCCAGCATCGCGTCCACGATGTCCCTCCCCTATACCCAGCTGGCATACGCGTACAGCGAGCGGGGTCAGTACGACAAGATGGAGCGAGCTCTGGATCGTGCCATGCGGCTCACCCCCAACCCGGCGTTGCGGGCCGCGCTGGCCGAGATGAGGGTCAGAGGCACAGATAGCGAGAAGTGAGTATCGTTAGGTGCCTCGAAAGGATCTCGTCATGACTTTCAAGCGCACGATTTGGTACCCGATCGCCATCGTGCTGAGCGTCATCAACTTGGTCGGAGTAGGGTTCGCGGCCGGGGAACCCCAGCCGTGGCATGCCGCGGTTCACGCCGCGCTCGCGCTGGCGTTTGGGTTGTGGGCCCAGCGCCTGCGGCAGGGTCCCGGCGGAAGCGAGCTCCAAGCTCCGCTCGAAGGGCTCGAAGCCGAGGTGGACGCGCTGCGCGCCGAGGTGGCGGAGCTGCACGAGCGGATGGACTTCGCCGAACGGTTGCTGGCGCAGGTACCGGAGACCCGCCGAGTGGCCCCGCAATAGCCAGCCCGCAGAGCAGGTCACCAGCGCAGGGCCACCTTCAATAACCGAGCATCCCCAGATAAATTAGAGGGTTATGCACTTCCCAGGCCTCCCGGCCCGGTTGGCCGCTGTGCGCGATGCGGTGGCTCGACACCAGGAGGTCGGCGGGTGGAGCCACGGCGTCCGAATCGTGGCTGTCACCAAGACGCATGGTCCTGAAGCGGTGCGTGCCGCCCTGGCCGCCGGGATCAGGGAAGTGGGCGAGAATCGGGTTCAGGAGGCGCTGCAGAAGCAGGAGGCGCTGCTCGACGTGTCCGTCGAGTGGCACCTGGTTGGCACATTACAGCGTAACAAGGCCAAACTCGCTGCCGGGCGATTCGTCCTCATTCACTCGGTGGATCGCGCCGACCTCGCCGTCGAGCTCGATCGCCGGGTAGTCCCGGGTGACCGTCAACCGATCCTGGTGCAGGTCAACTGTTCGGCTGAGCCGCAGAAGGGCGGGGTGGAGCCTGCTTCCCTTCCCATGCTGCTGGATCAGCTCCGGATACTGGAACGCATCGAGGTGCAGGGACTCATGACCATGAGCGCCTTGACCGACGACCGGGCCGAGCAGCGCCGCGCGTTTCGCCTCCTGCGCGAGCTGCGCGATGCCTCGGAGCGTTCCGGGCATCGTCTTCCTGAGCTCTCGATGGGAATGTCCGGAGATTACCCGATCGCGGTAGAGGAAGGTGCAACGATGATCCGCCTGGGAACCATTCTGTTCGGTGAGCGTACGGCATGACCGACGATCATGCGTTTCACCTGACGCCGCTCGATGTCCGGTCCCAGGAGTTTGCCCGGGCGTTGCGCGGCTACGATCGCTCGCAGGTCGACGAGTTCAAGCTCGCGATCTCGGAAGAGCTCGACCGGCTGCTGCGCGAGCGATCCCAGAACGAGGAGCGTCTTCGCAGCGCGCAGGAACAGCTCCGAGCCTATCAGGACCGCGAGCGGGCCATGAACGAGGCCCTCGTGGCGGCGCAACAGCTCAGGGTGGACAGCAGAGAACAGGCGGAGCGTGAAGCGGAGCTGGTGTTACGCGAAGCCAGAACGGAGGCGGAGCGAATCATGGAGCGGGCCCGGCATGAGGAGGCTGCAGTGCGGGTGCGGTCCGATGGCGCAGCCCGACAGTTCACCGCGTACGTTGCCAGCTTTCGCGCGCTGCTCGAGCGGCATCTCGGCGAGGTGGACGGGCTCCAGCGTCGCCCGGTGGCCGAAATGCCCGAGCTGCCCGGCGAGACCTCATCCGGAGAACAGCAGTGACCGCCACGATGCCGCTGTTCGACCGGATACAGGACGCCGCGGGGGTCGTGCACCGGCGCACCAGGCTTCGGCCCGACGTCGCGATCGTGTTGGGTACCGGCTTGGGTGGGCTTGCCTCCGAGATCGAGGTCGAGGCCACCATCCCCTACGAGGAGATCCCCGGTTTCCCACTATCCACCGTCGAGAGCCATGCGGGTCGCCTTCTGCTCGGCCGGCTCGGGCAGCGGCCGGTGGTCGCGATGCAAGGACGCTTCCACCGGTATGAAGGCTACGATCTCGCCGCGGTGACGTTTCCTGTCCGGGTCATGCAGGCCCTGGGCGCGCGAGTTCTCTTCGTGTCCAATGCCTGCGGCGGCATGAACCCGCTCTGGAGCCCCGGCGACCTGGTCCTGCTCAGTGATCACATCAACCTGCTGGGCGACAATCCGCTCATCGGAGCCAACGACGAGCGGCTGGGTCCCCGCTTTCCCGACATGTCGGCGCCATACGACCCGGAGCTCCGCGCTCTCGCTCGGGCAACGGCACTGGACCTCGGCATCACCCTGAGAGAAGGGGTGTACGCGGCGGTGCCGGGGCCTAATCTCGAGACCCGCTCCGAGTACCGCATGCTTCGGATGATGGGAGCCGATGTTGTGGGAATGTCCACCGTACCGGAGGTGATCGTAGCGGTGCACGCGGGGATGCGGACACTCGGCATCTCGACGCCCTCGAGCCGGCCGACATCGGACGCATCATCGCGACCGCAGGCCGGGCGGAGCCATCGCTGACCCGACTCATTGTCAGCCTGGCGGAGCGCGTATCCTGATGGCGTTTCCCCCCTGGCCCGATTTAACGCCGGACGCGCTGGAGGAACGCCAGCTCGCCCTCTGGAAGGCCGAGGGTCTGTTTCAGCGGACCATCGAAGCCCGCCGGGACGGTCCCCCATTCGTCTTCTACGAGGGCCCACCGACCGCCAACGGCCGACCCGGCATTCACCACGTCTTCTCCCGCACGATCAAGGATCTGGTCTGCCGGTTCCACGCCATGCAAGGCGAGTCGGTGACCCGCATCGCGGGGTGGGATACCCACGGTCTGCCAGTGGAGATCGAGGTCGAGAAGGAGCTGAAGCTCAATGGGAAGAAGGAAATTGAGCGCTTCGGCGTGGAGGAGTTCAACGCCCGCGCCCGGAAGAGCGTCTTCAAGTACCAGGAGGAATGGGAATCGCTCTCGGACCGGATTGGCTACTGGCTCGACTACGAGCACCCGTACGTAACGCTGAGCAACGACTACATCGAGAGCGTGTGGTGGCTGCTCCAGCGGCTGCACCAGCGGAACCTGCTGTATCGCGGCCACCGTGTGCTCCCCTATTGCCCCCGGTGCGGCACCGTGCTTTCGAGCCACGAGGTTGCCCTGGGGTACGAGGACGTCACCACGAATTCGGTGTACGTCACTTTTCCGCTGGAGCAGGATCCGAACCGGCAGCTCCTGGTGTGGACCACGACACCGTGGACCCTGCTATCGAACGTCGCGGTGGCGGTCCATCCCGAGATGGAGTATGGCGAGTACGCCGTGGGGGACCGTCGGCTGATTCTCGCCACGGCCCGTGCGTCGCTTCCCAGCGGGTCCCAACACGGCGCCCCCAGTTTCAGCGAGCTCGGGGCCGTCCGGACCTTCAAGGGTCACGAACTGATCGGTCAACGCTACCAGCGCCCGCTCGACGTCGTGCCACTTCCAGAGGACCGGGCCTCGCGACTGGTGATCGCCGCCGACTTCGTGACGTCGGAAGACGGATCGGGATTGGTGCACATGGCCCCTGCATTCGGGGCGGATGACTTCCAGGCAGGAATCGAGCACCGGTTGGCCCTGGTCCGGCCGGTCGCTCCCGATGGCACCTTCGTGGGAACCAGCTGGCCCGAGATCGAGGGGCGGCTGGTCACGGCCCGGGAGACCAATGACCTCATCATCCAGCGCCTCAAACAGGAGGGCCGCTGGCATTTGACCGAGCCGTACAGCCACAAATATCCCCACTGCTGGCGCTGCTCCAGCCCGCTCATCTACTACGCGCGGGACTCCTGGTTTGTCCGCACGTCGGCGGTGAAGGACCGGATGCTCGAGCTCAACCGTGAGGTGGACTGGCATCCGCCGGAGGTGGGCGCCGGGCGTTTTGGCGAATGGCTGGAAAACAATGTCGACTGGGCACTGTCACGGGATCGCTACTGGGGCACACCCTTGCCGGTATGGGTCTGCGAGGATGATCCGACCCATGTCGAGGTCATCGGGAGCTACGCCCAGCTGGCCGAGCGTTGGGGACGCGCGTTGCCCGAGAGCTTCGATCCACACAAACCGTTCATCGACGAGTACACGTGGGCGTGCCACTGCGGCGGCCGCATGCGCCGAACGCCGGAGGTGATCGACACCTGGTTCGACTCGGGCTCCATGCCGTATGCCCAGTGGCACTACCCCTTCGAGCACAAAGACGAATTCGCCGCTCATTTTCCGGCCGACTTCATCTGTGAAGGGGTGGATCAGACGCGCGGCTGGTTCTACTCCCTGCTGGCGATTGCGACGGCGGCGTTCGACAGTACCGCGTACCGGCATGTGATCGTGAACGATCTGATCCAGGATGCGCAGGGCCAGAAGATGTCGAAAAGCAAAGGGAACGTGGTCGATCCATGGGAGATGATCAAGCAGTTCGGCGCAGACACTATCCGCCTCTATCTCCTTGCATCCAGCCAGGTGTGGCTTCCCAAGCGCTTCGACCCGCGGACCATCCCCGACGTGGCCGGCAAATTCTTCAACGCGTTCAAGAACAGTTACCTGTTCTTTGCGGGCTATGCTGGTGATTGGTCGCCGGAAGCTGCCCCGGCACCCGCTGACCGGCCGCTGGTCGATCGTTGGCTCCTGAGCCAGTTGGACGCCACGGTGGAAACGGTGACCCAGGCGTGGAGTGGGTACGACGTGACTGCTGGCCTCCGTGCCATCATGGACTTCGTGGTCGCCGCAGTCTCGCAGTGGTACGTCCGATTGAACCGCCCTCGGTTCTGGGCTCCCGACACCGTGCCCGATCCTGCGGCCCTGGCCACCCTTCATGAGGCGTTGACCACCGTCAGCCGGCTCATGGCACCCGCCGCACCCTTCCTGAGCGATTGGCTCCATCGGGCCCTGGCGGGAACATCCGTGCACCTGGCGCGGTTTCCGGTACCACGTGGGCTCCGGGTACCGGAGTTGGAAGCTGCCATGGATGCTGTTCGCCGGTTAGCTTCGCTGGCCCGTTCGGCCCGCGAGGAGCGCAATATCCGGGTCCGTCAGCCGCTGGGGCGGATGCAGGTGGCGGTGCCTACTGCGGTGCGGGGCCCCGCGCTCGACCAGCTGCTCGAGTTGCTTCGGGCCGAGGTGAATGTGAAGGAGGTCCGGGTCGTCGCATCCGATACCGATCTGGTCCGGCTCCGCCCCAAGCCGAACTTCCGGACACTCGGCAAACGGTATGGCAAGCGGACGCCGGCTGTGGTCGCGGCCGCCGCCGGCCTGACTCCCGGGCAGCTCCGGAGCCTGGAGGATGGAAGCCCCGCCACTCTGGAGCTCGAGGGCGAGCCGGTCACCTATATGCCGGAGGATGTTGCGGTTGAGCGGGAGGTGGCGAGCGACTGGCTGGTGCAAAGCAGTGGCCCGTTTGTCGTCGCGCTGGACCCGCATCTGGACGACGCGTTGCGCCGCGAGGGTCTGGCCCGAGAGGTAGTGAATCGGGTCCAGCGCATCCGGAAGGAGGCGGGGTACCTCTACACCGATCGGATCTCTCTCTGGATCGACGGTGATCCGCCTCTCGCCGATGCGGTGAACGCTCATGCCGGCTTTATTCGAGGCGAGACGTTGGCCCGATGCCTGGAAGTGGGTGCTCGGGCGCCCGCAGCCGACCTCGAACAGCGGGTGGACATCGACGGGCATGGTGCGGTGGTCGGAGTGCAACGTTATCAGCATGGCCAGGACTGAATCGGCCTCAACCATGGACGAGTGATGAATAAGAAACAGTTGTCACATCTCGAGAAGCGCCTGATGGAGGAGCGAGCCCGCGTCATGAAGGAGCTGGGTTTCTACGATGAGTCCTTCAACGCGACGCTGCAATCCGCCGATGGCGATCTCTCCTCCTATTCGTTCCACATGGCGGACCAGGGGACCGACGCGATGGAACGGGAGAAGCAGTTCCTCTTTGCCTCCCAGGAAGGTCGTTACCTCTGGCACGTCAACGAGGCGCTTCGCCGGCTCTACGGCACCCCGGAGAAGTTCGGTCACTGCCAGCAGTGCGGGCAGGAGATCAACTTCGAGCGGCTCGATGCGCTGCCCCATGCGCGACTCTGTATCACGTGCAAAGAGAGAGAAGAAGATGGCAAGCGCCGTTGACCCCGCGGCACCCGGCGAAGCCCGCCGAGTGTTCGTGCTGGCGGCCGCGGCGACCGTGGCTCTCGACCTGGTCACCAAGGTGATCGCGGAGGCCACCCTGCTGCGTACGCCGGGGGTCTCGGTCTTTGGCGACTGGTTCCAGCTCCGGCTGGTGTACAACCAGGGCGCGGCCTTTGGGCTTCACGTGGGGCCCTACTCCCGCTGGATTTTCTTCACCGTGGCACTCGTGGCCGTGTTCGTATTGGCTCGGATGTCCCGGAGTAGTCCTCCCGGCGACCGCTTCCGCCAGCTCGCCCTCGGACTCGTCGCGGGCGGCGCCGTCGGCAATCTCATCGACCGGGTGCGCAGCGCACGGGGTGTGGTTGATTTCCTCGACGTAGGAATCGGCGCGCTCCGGTGGCCGACGTTCAACTTCGCGGACATCGCCGTGAGCTGTGGGGCCATCGCCCTGGCTATCTCGCTGTGGCGGGAGGATGCCCGCCGGCCGGAGCCGGAGCCGGAGTCGGCTTCGGTGGTCTGAGGTGAAGGCGGGCCCTTCCAGCCAAGTCGAATTCACCGTTCTTGGTCTGGAAACTGAGCGCCTCGATCGTTTCCTCGCTGACCAGATGTCGATCTCCCGGACCCAGGCCGCCCGTCTGGTTGCAGACAAGCGGGTCGCCGTCGATGGAAAAGTCGCTCGCGCTTCACGCCTCTTGGTCCGAGGCGAGGTTGTAACCGTTCAGATCCCCGACCACGAACCGCCCCGAACGCTCCAACCCGCCGCCATCCCCCTCACGCTCGTTTTCGAGGACGAACACCTTGCCATCATCGACAAGCCTGCGGGCCTCGTAGTTCACCCGGCCCCCGGGCATTGGGATGACACGCTCGTCAACGCCCTGATCGCGCGCGGCACCACGCTGGCCGGAGGGGCCGAGGGGCGCCCCGGCATCGTCCACCGGCTGGACCGGGACACTTCGGGGCTCATGCTGGTGGCTAAGACCGATCTAGCCCACCGGCGCCTGGGTGCTGCCCTGGCCGCCCGCCGGGTGAGCCGGAGTTACGCCGCCTTGGCGTGGGGCCATCTCGACTCCAGTCCAACCCGGGTCGAGGCAGCGATCGCCCGCCATCCGCAGGACCGGAAGCGCATGTCTGTATCGCCCCTCGGTCGGGTCGCCCGGACCGAGGCGACCGTCGTTGCCCGCTTCGACGTGGTCGATCTGCTCAGGCTGGAGCTGCATACGGGCCGAACCCACCAGATCAGGGTCCATCTGGAGCACATTGGGCATCCGGTGGTGGGTGACCCGGTGTATGGGGGTGGAGGAAGCCGCAGGATCTCGGGAGCCGGACGACGCTCTGCCGAGCTGCTGGGCCGAGTGACCCCCCGCCAAGCCCTTCATGCGGCTGCTCTGGCATTCCGCCATCCTGTGAGCGGAGCACCACTTGAGTTCCACTCCGAGTGGCCCGAGGATCTAAGGCCTGCACTGGTTGCAGCAGGTGGCGAAGAACTGGTTGCCCGCGATGAGCCCCTGCGCTATCTTCGTTTCTTTAATAGAGATGGCTAACTCTCCCACGCTCCACGCCGTCATCTTTCGAATCGGTGAGATTATCTGCGCGGCCCCGGCAGGGATCGTGCGTGAGATTCTCCCGCGCCTACCGGCCACCCGGATTCCTGGGGTGCCGGATGCGGTTGAAGGATTGGTGAATGTCCGGGGCAGCCTCCTGACCGTTCTCGACGGGCATCTCCTGCTTCAGCAAGACCGGCGACCCTCCGACGAGGGGGCCATCGTCGTTCTGGAGGCGAGGGGGCGCAATTACGGACTCGGTGTGGGGCAGGTCCTGGACTTTCTCGAAGTTCCCGCCGCGTCAGTCGTCGAGCGCCGGGACCTACCTGGCGTCGACCCTCGTTTGGTGAAAGCCGTAGGGGTCAGCGCAGACCAGCACTTCATCTTGCTCGACGTGGACGCCCTGTTCGCACCGATCATCGGAGGCTGAGCGATCTGCAGTCCGTTCCCACGCGTGGAGGGAGTTTGTGAATCACACAGTGCTCGTCTGCGATGATGCCATTTTCATGCGCACCATGATCAGCGACATCCTGAGTCAGGCCGGATTTGAAGTCGTCGGCGAAGCCGACTCGGGTGTGCAGGCGGTGGAGAAATACCGCCAGCTCAAGCCCGATCTCGTCACCATGGATATCGTGATGCCCGACATGGGCGGGATCGAGGCCGTGCGCGAGATCTGCAAGTCCGACCCCGAAGCCAAGATTCTCATGTGCAGCGCCATGGGCCAGCAGGCCCTGGTCGTCGAGGCCATCCAGGCCGGCGCCAAGGACTTCGTGGTCAAGCCGTTTCAGCCATCTCGCGTACTCGAGGCGGTCCAGCGCGTCCTGGCCTGAGCGATGGATCTGTCCAAGTATGCCGCACTCTTTCTCGCGGAAAGTCGCGAGCACCTGAAGTCGTGTAACAGCTCGCTGCTGGAATGGGAACGTGACCCGGCTGCCGGCGAGCCGGTAGACCGGCTCTTCCGCGCCATTCATACGATCAAGGGCATGGCGGCGACGATGGGCTATGGGCCGGTGGCTCAGCTGGCCCACGCTGCCGAGAACCTGCTGGACGCATTGCGGCACGGCCGCCTGTCGGCGACGCCCGCAGTCCTCCAGTTGCTGTTCCGGTCGGTCGATACGCTGGGTCGCGCGGTGGAGAACGCTGCCGCGGGCTCGGAGGACCAGCCGGACGTCGGTCTCATCGTGGAGCTGGACTCGGCTGCCGCCGGGACCCTGACTTCGTCGCTATCGCCCACTGCTCCGGCCGTGGAACCCGCGGTGGAGTCCAGGAGCCGCCGGGCCTCGGATGCGCCGCGCTCCCGGCCGGTGCAAGTCACCATCCGCCCGGGGGCAGTCATGCGCGGCGCCCGGGCGGCGTTGGTGCTTCGTCGAGCCGAGGGGCTCGGTGCTGTCAGCGGCATACGTCCGCTGGTCGCCCAGCTCGAGCGCGACGAATTCGATGGCCGCTTCTCGTTCCGGTTGCAGACCAAGCTCCCCGACGAAGCGGTGGTGGCCGCTCTAGGCAGCGTGGGAGAGGTGGCGGCGGTGCGGGTCGAGGAGGCGGTCGCGCCGGAAGCCGACGGCCGTGCCCAGGGGCGCCAGATCCGGGTCGATCTTCGCCGGCTGGATGACCTGATGAAGCAGGTGGGCGAGCTGGTCGTCGCCAAGAATCGCCTGACCTCGATCTCGCTCGAAGCGGGTGACCCGGCCCTGGCCGAGCTGAGCGAACGGATCTCGCGCCTGGTTTCGGCGATGCAGGGCGAGGTACTCGCTGCCCGGATGACCCCCGTGGGAGAAGTGTTCGAGCGCTTTCCCCGGCTGGTCCGCGACCTTTCCCGAGACCTTGGCAAGCGGATCCGGTTCGACATGGAGGGCGAAGAGATCGAGCTCGACCGTTCCATCCTGGACGAGATCGGCGAGCCCCTGCTTCACCTGATACGCAACGCGGCCGACCACGGGATCGAGAAGCCGGAGCAACGTGCTGCGGCGGGGAAGCCCGCAGAGGGGCGGATCCTCCTCTCCGCCACGCGCGAGCGCAATACCGTGGCGCTCCGGGTGGTGGATGATGGCGGCGGCATCGACCGCGAGGCGATTCTCGCCAAGGTCCGGCGCGAAGGTGCGGCTCCCGAGACCGATGCCCTCACCGACGATCTGCTGGTGCGCGTGCTCGCGCGTCCCGGGTTCAGCACCGCCCAGACGATCAGCGGGGTGTCCGGCAGGGGTGTCGGAGTCGACGTCGCCATGACGCGCGTCCGTGCGCTCGGCGGCACGCTCGAGGTGCGGAGCGAGCTGGGGCGCAGCACCACGTTCCTCATTCGGGTGCCACTGACCCTGGCTATCGTCCGGGCCCTGTTGGCCGAGGCAGGCGGGGAGCGCTATGCGGTGCCGCTGGCATATGTGGCCGAGACGGTCGACTTCGACCGCCAAGCCGTCACTGCGGTGCGGGATCGCGAGGCCCTGGTGGTGCGGGACCGGGTCATTCCTACTGTCCACCTGTGCGATCTGGTGGCCTGCCCGTCGAAGGCCGTATCCGCCCGCCGTCCGACCATAATCCTGGAAGTCGGCGAGCGGCGAGCCGCGCTGGTGGTGGATGCGCTCGTCGGGCAGCAGGACATCGTCGTCGAGCCGTTCGATGCGCCTCGAGGGTTGCCGTCGTACATCGGTGGGGCAACGATCCTCGCGGACGGCGCACCGGCACTCATTCTCGACGCCTCGGCGCTCCTTTAGGAGGAAGGGATGGAAGACGTGCGTGACCTGAAGGAGTCCCAGCTCGACGCAATGCGCGAAGTGGCGAACATCGGGGCCGGCCACGCCGCCACCGCATTGTCCCAGATGACCAACCGGACAATCATGATCAACGTCCCGCGCGTGAAGATCAAACCGCTGGAGGACGCCGGTGACATGCTGGGGCCACCCGATCAGGTGGTTGCCTCGGTCCTCATGCACATGATGGGCGATCTCACCGGGCGGGCCATGCTGCTCTTTCCCGAGCCCGCGGCCCTGGTCCTGTGCGATTATCTCTTCCGGCGCGAGCGCGGCACCACCACCGCCTTCGGCGAGATGGAGCAATCCAGCCTGAAGGAGGCTGGAAACATTCTCGCTAGCGCGTACCTGAACGCACTCAGCGACTTCATGGGCATGATGCTGGTGCCTTCCGTTCCCAGCCTGGTGATCGACCTCAGTGGAGCCATCCTGACCTCGGCCCACCTGAATTTCGGGCACGACCGGGAATACGCGCTCTGTGTCGAGACCTCCTTCCGGAGCGAAGGGTCTACCGAATCCATGGCCGGACACTTTTTGCTCCTGCCCGACCTGGCATCGCTGCAGTCCATCTTCGACGCTATTCGGATCACCTAACGAGATGCCGGCGCCAGCGCTGTCGGAGCGCGATCTCACGGTTCTCCGCTCGTTCGCCCAGCGGATCAATCCTTCGGACGCCGGGGCGCACAACAACCTCGGCGTTCTGTATTACCAGAAGGGTTTGATCGACGAGGCGATCGCCGAGTTCGCGCGCGCGCTCGAGCTCGACTCCAAGATGCAGGTGGCGCAGACCAATCTCGAAATCGCCTATCGCGATAGCGGGCATTTCGAGCGCCGGATCGCGGATCTCCGGGAGAAAGCCCGCCGCCGCCCGGACGATCGTGACGCCCGGTGGGAGCTGGGCCGCGCCTATGCCAGTCTCGGCCGGCACGAGGAGGCGGTCGGAGAATTCGAGGCGCTGCTCGCCACCCATCCGGCCGACGTGCCTGCCATGCTCCAGGTCGGCCTGGCGGAGAAGGCGCGCGGGCGACTCGACACGGCCAGTGATTGGCTCGCCCGAGCCTGCGATCAGGACCCCGACAACGCGGTCGCGCGGTTCCACCGGGGAGAGGTGCTCTACAACCGCGGCCTCACCGAGCTCGCACTCGTCGCGCTGAAGGATGCAATCGGCCGGAATCCGGAGTACGCGGAGGCCCACTATCTCATGGCCTTCGTTTACGGCGACCTGGGTCAGCACGAGGCCGCGCGAGAGGCGACCAAGCGGGCCGTAGCTCTGAACCCGATGCTGGCCCGGGCCCAGGCGAATCTCGCGCTCGACCGCGGGGCGGCCAGGCAGGATGGTGTAGATCCCACATCCCAAGGGACTGCCCGGCCGGTCGGGGGCCACCCACCCGGCGACCCATCCGTCGAGAGGGCTCCCGTCCCACAGTCGGTCCCGGGTGCTCCGCTGGCGCACTACAACCTGGGACTGGCATACCGACAGAAGGGCTATTACGACGATGCGCTGCGGGAGTATCAGCTCGGTCTCGATGCGGACGAGGATCGGCGGCTCAATCTCCAGGCGATGGGCGAGGTGTATCTGCTGCGCCGCGATCTCCCCGCTGCGCTGGAGCTCTACCAGGCCTTAGTGGGGGAGAACCCGGACTCGCCCAAGCTCTGGAACGAGCGCGGGGTGTGCCTGCACCAGTCGGGGCAACTCGAGGAGGCACTCGCCTCATATGAGAGGGCGGTTGCCGCCGATTCCGCCTACCAGCTGGCCTGGAACAACCTGGGTGTGCTCCGGGCGAGCGAGCCCTCCAGCGATGACTCGGTGGCGGCGTTCCGCCAGGCCCTCGGAGGCTCCCAACCACTCTTTGCCGCGCGCCTGAACCTGGCCCTGCTGCTGTTCCAGCGGCGGCAGCTCAAGCCCGCATTGGAGGAGTACCAGCGCGCCCTATCCGAGCAGCCCTCCAGCGCCACCGCGTGGAATGGGGTCGGCCTGGTGCTCATGGAGCTCAAGCGTTTCGACGATGCCCGCAATGCATTCGGGCGCGCGGTCGACGCCGATTCCGAGTTTGCTGCGGCTCACTACAACCTGAGCTTCGTGTTGAGCCAGCTGGGCGACTATGACGGCGCCTTGCGGGAGACCCGGCGGGCGCTCGAGCTGGAGCCGCTCTACGTTCCTCAGAAGTTCGCGCTCACGATCGACCTCCAGTTCGAAGATCCCAACATTGCCATCGCCCCTGAGCTGGTGGCCGAAGTCAGCGGCGAGGAGCTTGCGGGCGAGTTCAGCTACGATTCGCCGGCGCTGGACCGTCTGTTCGAGGAGCTGGCTCCGGCAGAGCCGGCCCCTTCGCAAGAGCCGGCCGACGACTTACTCCGCCAGGCCCGCACCCTCGTCGCGAAGGGCCTGCTCGATGTCGCTCGCTCCGAGCTGAATCGCGCAGTGGCTCGGGGAGCCCCGCGACACGCTACCGCGATTCTCTTTGGGCACATCTTTGCCAAGCGGGGGCTCCACGGCGAGGCGCTCGAGCGTTACCGGGAGGCACGAGCGCTGGTTCCCGCCGATTCGGACGCGACCCTGGGCGAGATCCAGGCGCTTCTGGCCCTCCGTCGCGCCCAGGATGCAGAGGCGCTCGCCGAGGAGCTCGCCACCCGGGTGCCTCGCGATGTCGACGTGCTCATCGCGCAGGCCAGAGTGCGGTTCGCGGTCGGTAACACCGCGGAAGCCCTCCAGTCGATTCAGCGAGCGCAGGCCGTCGCGCCCGCCCGGCCCGATCTCTTCCACCTGCAAGCCCAGGTCTCGGCTCGGCTGGGAGACCGCGCGGCCGCCCTCGCTGCATTCAACGCGGCGCTCCAGCTGGACGCTTCGATGGTCCGGGTCTGGTACGAGTTGGGCGCCATGGAGGAGGAGCAACAGAACTGGACTGCAGCCCGGGCGGCGTACGAGCGTGCCCTCGATCTCCTGCCCACTTACGGAGCTGCCGCGCTCGCCTTGGCCGATCTGCTCGGCCGCACCGAGTCGCCCAGGGCGGCCATCCCGGTGCTCGTGCAGGTGCTCGAGGCCGATCCCTACGAGCTCGAGGCACTCACGGCTCTCGGGAAAGCTTTGCTGCAGGACGGCCGCACGGTGCAGGCGCTCGAGGCGTTTGCCCGGGTACTGCGCTTCGACCCGGAGCACACGGCGGCCCTGTATCACCAGGGCACCGGCTTCGCCCGGCAGCGGCAGTTCGATCAGGCGGTTCAGGTATGGGAGCGGGTGATCCACCTGGAGCCGGAGGGCCCCTTCGCCACCGAAGCGCGCAGCCGCGCGCGATCCGCCCGCGATCTCCAACACATCTTCGCAACGGCGGGCTGACCAGTGGCGCTCGAGGGACCTCTCAAGGAATTCCACATCCAGGACGTGTTCCAGCTACTGGACCTCGGCCGGAAGAGCGGAGTCCTGCGGGTCACGTCGGAGCTCCGGCAGACGTCGGGCACGGTCTCCTTTGATCGGGGGGGCGTCGTGGCTGCGTCGCTCGCAAACTCTCAGCCGCTGGGCGCACGGCTGGTGCGGCTGGGCAAGATTTCGGAGCAGGACCTGGACCGGGCTCGGGCACTGCAGGAATCGGGAGACCCGCGGCGGCTGGGGGACATTCTCGTCGCCAACGGCGTCGTCGCGCGGCGGGAGCTGGATCGGCAGCTCAAGGGCCAGATCGAGGACACCATCTTCCAGCTGCTCGGCTGGTCGGAAGGCTACTTCCGGTTCGAAGACGGTGCCCCCTGCGAGGCGATGGTGGAGCATCCGGTTCGGATTCCGGCCGAGGCGCTTCTTATGGAAGCGGCGCGGCGGCATGACGAGTGGTCCCGCATCGAGGCCAAGGTCCCCCACCTGCGCGTGGTACCGAAACTCCCGCCTCCCGATGCTCCGTCTACCGGCCGATTGGACCTGCTGCCGTTCGAGTGGGAGGTGCTGGCGGCAGTTGACGGGCAGAGAGACCTGCACGCGCTTGCCAGCGAGCTCGGACGGTCCGAGTTCGATGTCGCCCGTACCATTTACGCCTTGTCGGCCGCCGGCGTGATCGTCCTGGACAACCCCGTGGGCAAACAGACGTCGGCCGCGGGGAACGGCCGCGACCATCCCGCATCGCTCACCCCGGCCCGGGAAGCGCTCGGCCGAGGCGAGTACGAGAACGCGGCGAAGTCGCTGCAAGAGGTTCTCCGAGCCGATCCGCTCATGCCCGAGGCCCGGCGCCTCTTCGGCGTGTGCCAGGCGGCACTGGGCCGCTTTCGGGGAGCCGCCGAGACCTGGAGGAGCTGGGCCCGTCTCGGCACGCTCACGCCCTCGGAGGAAGCATTGATGCCTGCGGTGGAGCGGCTGCAGCAGGCGGCAGAGACGTTGGCCAACGAGCTGGAGAGCTATCGTGACTGATGATATCCGGACACTGACGGCACGAGTGGCAGAGGAGCCCTCGAGCCTGGCCTTTCTCGAGTTGGGCGAGGCGCTGCGGCGCCGCGGCCAGCTGGAGGCAGCGTACAAGGTGGCTCGCGGGGGGCTGACACGCTATCCGGCCCTTGCCGACGCGCACGATCTCGTCGCCAGAATCCTCGGCGACCAGGGCGACCTGGCCGGCGCCTTCGATGCGTGGGTCGAGGCGCTGCGATTTGATCCCATGAGAATCGGGGCGCTGAAAGGCATCGCGTTTCTGTACTTCCGGGCCGGCGACGTGCCCGCGGCGCTGGAGCATCTCCAACGGGCTGCCGAGGTCGACCCCGACGATGAATCCATCATCCAGGCCATTGGCAGGATCCGGCAGACGATGGTGGAAGAGCCCCAAGTCAACGTGGGGACCTCCCAGGGAAACGGCTACCTCGCCCATCCGCCGGCGGTGCCGGATTCCGCGCCCCCCGCCGAGGCCGACGAGGGAACATTCCGGCCCGAGTCCGATAATGGAGATCACGGGTCGATGCTGGTCGATGGCAACGGCCTCCGACTGAGCGGAACGGTGCGCAGCCCCGCCCAGGAGGACGTCGGCGACCGGGTCGCGGCGGAGCTGGCCGGAGTCTCCAAGGAAGCAACGCGCACCAGCCGCCTGCTCGGTCTGGGAACCTGGCAAGCCATCGCCGTCGAGGCGCCGGACTGGAACCTGTTCCTGGTAGCGCCGACGCCCGACACACTGCTGCTGACCGTCCGCGAATCGTCATTGCCGATGGCCCGCCTGGCCCTCGTAGCCGATCGGGCGGCCCGTCAGGCGCGCGAGTGGCTGGAGCAACACGCATGACCGCCGCGGACGAGGCCCTGGAGCGGGTCACCCAGGTCCCCGGGGTCCGGGGATCTTTGTTGATCTCGGCGGATGACGGGCTGGTGGTGGCCGAACGGCTGATGGAGGGGATCGATGGGCGTGCCGTTGCCGCGCTGGCCGCGAGCCTCGTCCAGCGCCTGGGTCGCGCCACCGGCGGGGCTGGCCTGCAGGCTCCAAAGTTTGTCCACCTGCGGGGCAACGCCGGCTCCGTGCTTGCCGCGCCTGGGGGCGACGATCTCGTCCTGGTAGCGGTGGTTGATCCCGATGCCAATGTGGGTCGCGCACGCATCGAGATGCTCGACGCGGTTGGTCGCCTAGCCTGATGCGGGCGCTTGAGCCGTGGGTCGTCGCGCCGCTACAGACGTTTATCACCGAGTCCTCAGCGCGGCTCATCCTCCTGATGACCACGTCCGGCCAGGTCGTCGCGCAGCATGGATTCTCGCGCTCGCTCGATGTCATGACGGCCTCCGCGCTCGGCGCCGCCATTGTGGCGTCCACCGAGGAGCTGGCCCGGATCATGGGAGCGTCGCGGTTCGGGGCCGTGGTCCACGGCGGTAGCCGCCAGAGCTGCATGCTCGCAGCCTTCGGGACGCCTCGAGGCCGGTGGATCGGCCTGGTGGTCTTTGGATCAGAGACGTCGGTCGGGATCGTCCAGCTCTTCTTCGACAAGATGGTCGAGGAGCTGGTCGGAGCCGCGCCCAAGGAACACCCGTCGCCTGCGCCAGTGCTGGCGGAAAACTTCGAGCACGACCTCAACGCGAGCCTTAAAGAGCTCTTTGGACGGTAATCGGCAATGTCTCTCGTCAACTTCACCGCGCGTGAGATCACCTGCAAGATCGTCTACTACGGACCGGGACGGTCCGGCAAGACGACAAACCTGCAGTATGTCTACGGTCGCGTACCCGAGGCGCGCCGCGGCCGGATGGTCTCGCTGGCCACCCAGACCGATCGGACGCTCTTCTTCGACTTTCTGCCGCTCGAACTAGGCATGATCTCGGGGTTCACCACCAAGTTTCAGCTCTACACCGTGCCGGGGCAGAGCTACTACAACGCGACACGGAAGCTGGTGCTCCAGGGGGCCGACGGCGTGGTCTTCGTCGCGGATAGCCAGGCGCGCCGGTTCGACGACAACATCGAGAGTCTGCAGAACCTGCAGGACAACCTGCTCGCCCAGGGCGTCGATATCCGGCAGCTGCCGGTCGTGTTCCAGTACAACAAACAGGACCTGCCTCGCGATCTCATCCTGACCCAGGATGAGATGGACGATGCCCTGAACTTCCGGTCCGTCCACAGCTTCAGTGCCGACGCGCTCCACGGCACCGGGGTATTCGAGACCCTGAAAGGTGTCTCGGAGCTGGTGCTGAAACGGTTGGCGGCGGGGACCGCAGTCGCGTGACCGCAACGCTCAACCCCCTCTATCGGTTCGACACCCTCGTCGTGGGGGCCGCAAACCGCTTGGCCTTTACCGCGGCCAAGGCGGTGGCGGAATCGCCGGGCACGGTTTACAACCCGCTCTTCATCTATGCCCGCCCGGGGTTGGGCAAGACCCATCTGTTGATGGGCATCGGTCACGCTGCCCGGGCCATCAATCCGCGTCTGTCGGTCGAGTACCTCACGCTGGATGAGTTCGTCGAGGCGTTTCACGCGGCTATCGCGGCAGGTCAGGGCGAGGCCTATCGCCGCCGGTTCATCGATGTCGATCTCCTGCTGGTGGACGATGTGCAGTTCCTGACTCACCGGCGCGAGATGCAGTCGGAGCTGCTCCGCCTGAGCGACGCGCTACAAACGGCAAATCGCCAGATCGTGCTCACCAGCGATCGGCCTCCAGCCGAGATCGAAGCGCTCGACGAGCGGCTCATCCGCCGGTTCGCCGGCGGCCTCGTTATCGATGTGTCGGCGCCGGATTATGAGACCCGGGTCGCGATCCTCCGGCGGAAGGCGGAGGAACGGCGGGCCAGCTTTGGACCGGGCGTCCTGGAGGCGGTCGGGTCTCTCGCCATCGACAACGTGCGCGAGCTGCTCGGCGCCCTCAATCGCCTGATCGCCTTTCAGGCGGTGAGCGACGTGCCACTCAAGCCCGAGCAGGCCCGGGCACTGGCCGCGGGCCTGAAGATCACGGAAGAGGCGCCCGCCTCCGACCTCGCCGGCGGAGTGGACGAGTTCGGCGATTTCCTCTCCGAAGTCTCCGCCACCGTGGCCCAGCAGGTGGACTCGTGGCGCACCAAGGTGGCGGCGGCGATCCTGCGCTGGGAGGGCGAAGGCTTTCGCACCGCCCGGCTGGAAGCGCTGCTCCAGCAGGAAATGACGACCGACCCGGAGCAGGTGCTGCGGCAGTTCGAGATCGACGTGTGCCGGCTCCAGACGTTGCACGCCGAAGCGGCCGAGCTGGCGCCCGATTTAGCAGGCTCAACCGCGTTTCGCGATCCCGACGATCTCGCCGGCGCTGAAGCGATGACGGAGCGGGCCAGGCAGGGAGCCCACCCGCCACCTGCGCCCTCCCCGCTCTGGCGGTTGGATGACCTGATGGAGGGTCCCGGTAACCGGATGGCGGTGCAGGCGGCCCGGGCCGTGGTCGCGGAGCCGGCATCACGCTACAACCCGCTGGTGATTGTCGGAGCCAGCGGAGTGGGCAAGACTCACCTCCTGCATGCGGTGGGCAACGCCCTCGGAGTCAAGGCCAAGGGGCCGGTGGCATGCCTCAGCGCCCACGAGTTTACCGGAGAGCTGATTGAGGCGATCGATCGCGATGCGATCGGGCCCTGGCGGGCGAGATATCGCGGCGCCTCGGCCTTCCTGCTCGATGACTTCCACCTGGTCGCCGAAAAGGATCGGACTCAGGACGAGCTCTTCGTGCTCTTCAACTTTCTGATGGAGTCGGGACGCCAGATGATCTTCACCTCGGCGGTCCCCTTGTCGGAGCTGAAAGGCGTCGAGGCGCGGCTCCGCACCCGGCTCGAAGGCGGACTCGTCGTGGATCTGCCCGCTCCGGAGCGAGAGCTCCGGCAGCAGGTGCTCGAGCGTCTGCTCCAGTCGAAGTCGGGCTCTCCTGATCCGGAGCTCGTGGGCTATCTGGGCTCCCGGCCAGCCGACTCGATCCGCGCGATGCACGGCCTACTCCAGCGAGTGCTGAACGCAGCGGAGACACAGGGGGTTGCCCCGACCGCGGCACTCGCACGCGAGGTGCTCGAAGGGCCGGCGCCAAAGACGCCTCGCCGCTCAGCCGGCCGGTCGAGTGGGGTGGTGGCCCCTGCCAGCGGCGCACGAAGCCGGGAAAAGATCGTGTGGGACTGGCCCGACGTCGGTGATCGCATCGTCGAGGAGTGGCGCTGATGGCGATCAAGGGCAGCCTCAAGGAGGCCAGTCTCCCGGACGTGATCCAGCTTCTGTATCTGGGTCGCCGCACCGGGTGTCTTGCGCTGGCCGATCGCCACAACTTCGGCACCATCTATCTCGACGAGGGGCACATCGTATACGCCTCGATCGTCAATCGGCGCGACCGGCTGGGCGACATCCTGATGCGCAACGGCAAGATCACGCCGGAGCAGCTGCAGCAGGCCATTGACGACCAGACCGACGATCGGCAGCACAAGCTCGGGGAGATTCTGGTGGGGAAGGGGATCCTCCCTCGGGCCGAGCTGGAGGAGTACATGCGTATCCAGATCGAGGAGGCGGTGTACTTCCTGTTCACCTGGACCTCGGGGACCTTCAACTTCGAGGCAGGTGTTCGCCCCGAGCGCGAGGATTTCCTGGTTCGGATCAGCCCGGAGTACCTCCTTTTGGAGGGCGCCCGGCGGGTCGATGAATGGAGCCTCGTCGAGAAGAAGATCCCGTCCTTCGACCTGATCTTTTCGGTCGACCAGCAGCACATCGGCGAATCGGCGCCCGAGCTTTCGTCCGAGCAGAAGCGGCTGCTGCCACTGGTTGACGGGACCAGGGATGTGCGCCAGCTGGTCGAAGAGTCCGGCATGGCGGAGTTCGATGTCGGGAAGGCGCTGTTCGGTCTCATCACCGCCGGCTTCGCGCACCGGGTCGGCACGTCTACCGCCGTGGCTCCCAAAATCAACGACAGCCGGGTGGAGGAACACCGGAATCTGGGGATCGCCTTCTACAAGGCCGGGATGCTGGAGGAGGGGTTGCGCGAGTTTCGCCGGGTCCTTGAACTAAGGCCGGCGGACAGCAGCGCGCCTCTGTTTCTCGGTCTGATCGCGATTCGCCAGGCTCGATGGGAGGACGCCGCCGAGGCACTGCGACAGGCGGCTACCGCAGGAGTTCCCAAACCGGCGGTGCTGCACAACCTGGGCTTTGCGCTGGAGCAGTTGGGCCGGCTGGACGAGGCGGAAGCTGCGTACGGCGACGCGGCGAGCCGCGCGAGAGAAGATGCTCGGGTGATGTTGGGCTGGAGCATCGTCGCGCTGAAACGGGGCGATAACCAGGTGGCCCAAGGACGCTTGGCCCGGGCGCTCGAATTGTTCAAGAGCCGTCCGGTCCCTGCGCTTTGGTACTGGGCGGCCACGTTGGCAAGTGCCGGGCTGGAGGATCTGGACGCTGCGCTGAAGGCGGCGCGGGACGGCGTGGCCGCCTACTCCGAGAACCCGGTGCTGCAGAACAACCTCGCCGTGCTGCTGGAGCTGAGCGGCGATGTGGAGGGCGCGGAGAAGATGCTGCGCGCGGCGCTGGCCGAGGATCCGGCCTTACCGCAGGTATCCAAGAACCTGGCCGACGTTCTCTACGGACTGGCCGCTACGACGATGCGGCCGAGGCCTATGAGCGCGCGGCCAAGCTCAACCCCGAGCTGGGGGACGATCTCTACTTCAAACTGGGCAACATCGCGTACAAGCGCAGGGACCACACTCGTGCCAGAGAGAGCTGGGCCCAGGCCACCTTCCTCAACCCGGGCCACCAGCTGGCCCGGGCGAACCTCGAAATGCTGGATCTGACGCAATGACGGCCGATGAGGCCGCTTTTGCTGCCCTCACACGGAAGATCTCGCGCGAGGCAGGGCTGACCCTCGCCGCCTACAAGGACAAGTGTCTGCGCCGGCGGATCGCGGTCCGGATGCGAGCCTGCGGCGTGAAGACCTACTCGGATTACCAGGCCGTGCTCGATCGGATACCGGCCGAGTACGAGCGACTCAAGGACGCGATCACGATCAACGTCACCCGCTTCTACCGCAATGCCGAGACCTGGAACCTGATGCGGGGAGACCTCATACGAGAGATCTGTCAGGCGAACCACGGGGAGATCCGAGTGTGGAGTGCCGGCTGCTCGTCGGGCGAGGAGCCGTACACCCTGACCATGTTGATCGCCGACCATCTGGAACAGCAGGGCACGCCGGAACGACTTGGTCACGTGAGCGTTGACGCAACCGATATCGACCGGCAGTGCCTCGAGCGCGCCCGGGCCGGCCGCTACCGTCGTGAGGCGCTGACCGAGCTGCCGCCGGTCTGGGTTGAGCGCTACTTCGAGCAGGATGGGGATGAGTGCCGGGTCATCGAGCGGCTGCGCCAGCGGGTGCAGGTTCGAGCGGCCGACCTCAGCAACGATCCGCCTCCCCGGCACAACTATCACCTGATCCTGTGCCGCAACGTGGTGATCTACTTCGAGCGCGCCGCGCAGGAGCGGGTGTTCGCCACCTTTGCCCGGGCGCTCGCGCCTGGGGGTTTTCTGGTGCTGGGTAAAGTCGAGACGCTTTTCGGCCCGGCCCGCGATCGACTCACGTTGCTGGACCCGCGCGAGCGAGTCTACCGGTTGAGCGCGTGAGTCGCGAGCTGCTGGTGCGGGTGGCTGACCTCCGGGTGGGCGTCGCGGACGATGTCCTGATCACCCAGGGCCTCGGCAGCTGCGTGGCGATCCTGCTGTACGATGCGGAAGCCCGGATTGGAGGAATGGCCCACGTCCTCCTGCCCTCGCCTGCGCTGAGCCGGATGGACGCCAACCCCGCCAAGTTCCCTCAGTCGGCGATCCCCCGACTTCTCGAACTGATGGCAGCCGACGGAGCGCAGCCGGCACGCATTTCTGCCCGGCTCGCCGGCGGGGCCAGCATGTTCGCGGCCCTCGCGCCGCCCGGCACCATACACATGGGGGAGCGGAACCTCGTGGCCGCCAGGCAGGTGCTGCAGACTCACGGTGTACCTCTCGTGGGCGAAGCGGTGGGCGGCGACTTTGGACGCACGGTCCGCCTGACCGTGAACGATGGCAGAGTCGAAGTGATCACGGTGGCCCATGGTGTCCAGCATCTCTGACCCAAGCCGGGTGCTCGTGGTCGACGACAGTCCCTTCTTCCGCCGGCTTCTCACCGAGGTAGTCGAGGGTTCCGGTGAGTTCCGCGTTGTCGCCACGGCCCGGGACGGCATGGACGCACTCCGGAAAGTTCGGGCCCATGCTCCGGACGTGGTGCTGATGGATCTCGAGATGCCGGAGCTCGATGGTCTCGGGGCAATCGGATACATCATGGCGGAATCGCCTCGCCCGATCGTGGTGGTGAGCGCCTACGTCGGGCCAGGAGCAGTCGCGGCCATCCGCGCGCTCGAGCTTGGCGCGGTGGACCTAGTTGCGAAAGAGGAGGGGCGCGACAGCGCGGCCACGGCTCGGTTTGCCGAGCGGCTCCTGGCCGTCCTCCGGGCCGCGAAGTCCGCCGACATCAGGCGGCTGGCGCTCGCGGCCCGACCGGATCGAGAGCCGCCACAGTCGTCGGTGCCGCTCTTGCACGGGCGAGCGCGATTCTGCGTAGCGATCGCGGCCTCCACTGGGGGTCCCCGGGCGTTGGCCGAGATCGTACCGCAGCTGCCGCCCGGACTGGAGACCGCGATACTCGTTGTGCAGCACATGCCACCCAAATTCACCCGCAGCCTTGCGGAGAGGTTGGCCACGCAGAGCAGGATAAAGGTCGTGGAAGGTGAGGATCGAATGCCGGTGAGGGCCGATACCGCGTACATAGCACCAGGTGATTTCCACATGCGCGTTGCCGCTGGGGCGGAAGGCACCCATCTGGTGCTCGACCAGGGGCCTCCGATCTGGGGGGTGCGCCCGGCGGCAGACCCGCTCTTCGCCAGCGTGGCGCGCGCGTTTGGGTCGCTGGCCGTAGGCGTTGTACTCACCGGCATCGGGCGCGATGGCGCGGAAGGACTGAGGCAGATCCACGATGCCGGCGGGATCGGATTTGCCCAGGATCGCGAGACTGCAACGATCTATGGTATGCCCGGCGCGGCGGTCCAAGCGGGGGGAGCCCGGTACGTGCTGCCGGTGGGTCAGATCGCTGCGGGGATCATAGGCGAACTAACCCGGCTGAGGTGCCAGTGAGCCGCGCCCACAACGGGTTCCTCCTGGTCCGCACTGGCAAACGGCGGGTCGGGCTCGAGCTGGCCCACGTTCTCGGTGTGGCGCCGCTGGGATCGGTGCACCCGGTGCCGTCAGTCGAGTCGGCGGTCCGAGGTGTAGCCACGGTGCAGGGCAAGATGGTTCCCGTGATCCACCTGGGCGCTCTGCTCGAGGGTATCTCCTGCCCCTCCGAGCAGGGGGACACTGGCGTCCTCGTGAGCGTTGGCGGGCGGTGCCTGTGTCTCGAGGTGGACGAGGCTGAGCTGCTGGTGCGTGACCGCGCCTTACCGGTTCCTCAGGGTACTACCCTGCCGTGGGCCTTCGGAGTGGCGAAACATGCCGGCGGATTGGTGCCGCTGTTGGATCTGCCGGCGCTCAGCTCGCGTTTTATGGAGACTGGATCGATATGAACACCGGCGATGACGTCCAGGACGACGTCCAGGTAGTGACCTTCAAGGTCGGTCGTCAGGAATTTGCATTCGACATCCTTCAGGTCGAGCGGATCCTGCGATACACCGCACCCTCGCCTCTGCCGAAGGCTCCGGAGTTCCTCGAGGGGGTCCTGTCATACGGCGGCAGCGCGATACCCGTCATCGATCTCCGCAAGCGGTTCGAGCTCGATGCACCTATCGGCGAGGAAACCAGAATGATGGTGCTCGAGCTGGAGACCCAGCGGGTGGCCGTGCTCGTGGATGCGGTATGCGAAGTAGTGAAGGTAGACAGTACCACTATCACGGCGCCGGGGGCGATGGTGAGCGGTCTGGCAGCCGTGTACATCGCGGGGATCATTTCGAGTCCGGAGCGGACCATCATCATCCTGAATGCCCGGAAACTGCTCTCCGCAACCGAGCGGCTAGCACTCGAGACGCTTGGGGCCGCCTAGATGACCGATCCCTGGCTCAGTTCTCTGCGCACGCAGCTGCAAGAGATCGCCGGCCGGCTCGACGCCCCCGGCGCCGACCGCGACGGCGTCAAACGCGAAATCATCGCCCTGTTCAAGCGCGTGGATGGCGCCTTGACCGATCTCACCCAGATCAAAGACGAGATTCGTGGGCTGGTCGAGCGCTACAAGCAGGGAAACAGCGTGGCGCCGACTCCGGCCCCGCAGTTCACCGGCGCTCGGCCCGCCGTTCACGCCGACCACCTCGGCGCCTCGACCTACATCGAGAAGGGTTGGAGTCTCATCTCATTGGGGGACTATGGTGGGGCGATTCAGGCATTGGACAAGGCGCTGAGCCTCTCGCCCGGCGCAGTCGAGGCCCAATCCCTCCTGGGGTGGGCCCAGATGCTGCACGAGGACTATGACGACGCGCTCGGGAACTTCTCCAAGGTCCTCATGAAGGAACCGGCCAATGCTCTGGCCCGCATCAATGTCGGTTACATTTGCCTGAAGAAGGGGATCTTCGGCGAGGCCATCGAGCACCTCTCCAAGGCTATCCGGCTCGACAATGACCGGAAGGCCACGCTCTATGCCCACTACTATCTCGGCCTGGTGTATCTCGAGCGCGAAATGTACGAGGACGCCCAGAGTTTTCTGCGCAAGACGCTCAAGCTGGGACCGAATCTCATCGAGGCCTACTTCGAGCTCGGGCGGGCCCTCTGGCTGGGAGGGAACCGGGAAGAGGCGGTTCGCACCTGGACCGACGGCTATAAGGCCAACAAGTTCAACCCATGGGCCAAGCGGTGCCAGGAAATGCTGGACGTAGCGGCAGCAGGAGGCGAAGTCCCGCGCAGTCCCCTCGCCTAGCGAAGCTCTCGCTTTTCATTCCGCTTCTCGTCACAGTCTCGGCGGCTGCAGCTCAAGACCAGCCTGCCGCGGTGCGGGTAGGGCAGGTGACGGCGGTCGCCTGGCCTCAGCAGCTCGAGCTTGCCGCCAATCTCGCCCGGAGGGCGAACGATACGGCCGACTGGCCCGGGCTGGGTCGCCGAGCGCCCGGTGCTCTGCGGCTCATCGTGGTCCCTGATGCGCGCCGTCTGGACTCACTCAGTCAGGGCAGGGCACCGGTGTGGGGAGCGGCCGTGGCCCTGCCCTCCGCCAGAGTGATCCTACTCCGGGCCGACGCCGACGACATCTACGCAACGCTTCGGCACGAGCTGGCCCATCTTGCGCTCCATCAGGCAGTGCCGGTGCGGGTGCCGCTTTGGTTCGACGAGGGCTACGCCGCGTGGGCCGCGGGCGAATGGGAACGGCTCGGGGCGCTCGAACTCAACCTGGCGGTCGTGCGCGGGGCACTGCCGGACCTCCGAGGTCTGGACGGCGCGCTGCGAGGCTCGGCGACGAGTGCAGATGCCGCGTATGCGCTCGCCGTCTCCGCCGTGATCGAGCTGGCCCGACGGAACCCCTCCGGATCGATCGCCCCTCTCCTCCAGCGGCTGATGGCGGGACACGATTTCGAAGCCAGCGTGCTGGAGACAACCGGCCTGACGATGTCCCAGTTCGAGCGTGGGTGGCAGCGGCGGGTTCGCCAGCGGTACAGTCTCGCCACCTGGCTCCTGGCGGGGGGTGGCTGGGGCGTGGTCGCGCTGTCTGCGTGGGTCTTGGTCAGAGTCCGCCGCAGGGCGGACCGGGCCCGTCGTGCCGCCCTGGACGAAGGGTGGGAGCTTCCTCCGGAAAGCGCAGCGGCGTCTGAACTTGACCCGGCTCCAGAACGGTAGTAGCCTCAAGCCCTATGTCGAATCCTCGCCCATCCACTCAATCGCGCAGCTCAGCGCCACGACATTTCGTACTCGCCCCGCGGAACCTCATCATCCTCGCGGCGGCGGTACTCGTGCTCGTGGCTGGGTATCTAATGCTCCAGGCGGGACATGCCAGTGCGGCGGCGGTGATCCTGGTCTTCGGCTATTGCGTGTTGTTTCCAATCGGCATTGCACTATAGAGTGTCGCTCATCACGGCACGGTCCCTGCAATCCCACTAAAAACTTGGGGGATGGGGTGCCTCAGGGGCGAATAGCTCAGCTGGTTCAGAGCGCCTGCCTTACACGCAGGATGTCGGGGGTTCGAATCCCTCTTCGCCCACTCAAGCCAGCGCGAAGAGCGCTGTTTTCCGGTCCGCAAGGGCCGTCCTGTTGGGGAGACTAAAGGAATGAGCCTGTCCCGTCTTGTCCTCATCGTCTTGTTCGGTGGAATCACTGCGGCGCCTCTGGCGGCCCAGGGTATCCCGCGCGGGGCTCGCACGAGCCAGACGGTCGCGAACGCTCCACGCCTCATGGTTGCGAATCCCTTTGCCTTCGCTTCGGCCGACTCGGCTAGCGCCGTCAGGATCGGCAGTGCCGCTCGGACGGAGATGAAGGCTATTGTCGGCCGAGACTTTACCGTCGTCGAGCAGGCTCAGATGAACGACGCGCTGAAGCAGTACGGCTATCCGGTAGACGCCATTCTGAGCCCGCCTCTGGCCACTACATTGGCCAAGAACATCCAGGCGCGGGTGCTCATGTCCGGCACGATGGCCCGTGGTGCGGGTGGCGGCACTGCGGTCACGGCCCGGCTGATCGGGGTGAACGACGATGCCGGCTATGTGGTCACCTTGACTCAGCAAAAGGGGCAGACCCTCGATGACTTCGGCAAGAAGCTGGCCCGGGCACTCGAGCCCGCGGTGAAATCGCTCGCTGATGCCAGGGCCTGCGTCGATCAGCGCACCAGCAAACCGGACAAGGCAGAGGCAGCCGCGCAGAAGGCGATCAAGGTGCTGCCCAATCATGGGCTCGCTCACTTCTGCCTTGCCCAGATCGCGCAGGACAAGAAGGCGCCCCGGCCGGAGGTGGTAAAGCACCTTCAGGCTGCGACCAAAGGGGATCCACTCAGTCTGCCGGTCTGGACCGCGCTAGCCACTCAGTATCAGCAGGCCAACGACACCGCCAACACGCTCCTGGCGTTCGAGCAGATGCTTCTGGTGGCGCCCACGAACCAGAAGCTGCGCGAGGAGCTGTTCAAGTACTTCCTCCAGTCCGGTCACTCGGAGACGGCGCTGAAGGTGGCCGACGAGGGGCTCAAGCTGGACCCGAACAACGCCGACCTGTACGATCTCAAGAGCAACGCGTGCCTCTTCCTCAGCAACTTCAAGTGCGCGGTCGACGCACTGGAGGCGATGTACGCCACCGACTCCACCAAGGCAGACACGCTCTTCTTTACGAAGATATCCGCTGCCGCGGCCGAGGGTGAGAATCCGGACCATGTGCGTTTACTCAAATGGTCCCAGATGGGCGTCAGGAAATACCCGAACAATCCGACCCTCCTGGGATACCTGAACAAGGCCTATTCCCTGTCCGGCCAGACGGACAGTGTCATCGCCGTGACCAACCGGATCATCGCAAAAGATACGACCGAATCTGGTGTCATCGCGGCCTTGGCGGCGGCGCAGGCGCTGATCGTTCCGCCTGACACCACAAAGGCGAGACGAGACACTTCGGCTGCGGGACGAGACACTTCGGCGGCGAGACGAGACACTTCGGCGGCCACTGCTCCGCCGACGAGCCCCAAGTTTACCCCACGCCCCAAGGAAGCAGTTCCATTCCTCGAGTTCGTGATCAAGCACGGGGATGCCCAGCGGAAGGAGAACGCGGCCGCGCTACTCTACACCGGAGCGGCTCCGTTGCTGCAGCAGCCGCAGGACCTTCCGGGCGCCGAGGAGCTGCTTCGGATGGCGGTGGCCGCGGCTAACCCGACCGGGAAGGTATACCCAGCTGCCAACTACCTCCTCGGTCTGGCCATCCTCTTCCAGGTGCCGCAGATCGATCCTCTGGCCGAGAAGCAGAAGTCGTGCGATCTCGCCATGCAGGAGCAAACAAAGCTGGCGGCGGCCGACTCGGCGCTCACGGCGGGTCGTTCAGTCAACCCCGAGGCGGTCGAGAAGAATCTCGGTATCATTAAGAAGTACGAGCCGCGGATCAAGTCGATGCTGAAGGCGTACTGCAAGACGAAGAAGAAGTGAGCTTCGTTGAAGGCTATGGGCTTTGGCCCAGGGCCTATATATATTCCGCCCTCCGCCAGGGGGCTGTAGCTCAGCTTGGTTAGAGTGCCGCACTGTCACTGCGGAGGTCGCGGGTTCGAGCCCCGTCAGCCCCGCTCGCCTTCTTGAATGATCACCCCGTCCCCGCGGACGGGGTGTTGTGTTTCAGCCCCTCAGAGCCGGACATGGCAGACCCGACCTCAACCTATCACGTGCCGGTCCTCTTGCCCGCGATCGTTGCGGCGGCACGGGAGGCGCATCGGGCGGTTGACGCTACGCTGGGCGATGGCGGCCACGCCGCGGCGCTGCTCGACGCCGGCGCGGAGGTCCTCGGCATCGACCGCGATCCCGAGGCAATTGCCATCAGCCGGAGGAGGTTGGGGGAGCACCGGATTCACTACGTCCAGGCGCCCTACGCCTCGGCCGACGCGCTCGCCGCGATCGCCCGGTTCCAGCCCGATCTCATATTGCTGGATCTGGGCGTCTCGTCCCGGCAACTGGACGAGGCCGGGCGTGGTTTTACCTTCCGTCCGGGCGCGGCGCTCGACATGCGAATGGGCGGCACCGGACAATCGGCGGCGGATCTTCTCAACCACGCCGACCGGGGAACGCTGGAGCACATTTTCCGGGACTACGGCGACGAGCGGCGAGGACGCCGACTGGCAGCGGAGATCGTGCGCCGCCGGGCACGCCACGCCTTTGCCACCAGCGATGACCTCGTGAATGCCGTCCGAGCGACGCTCGGGGCCAAGGCTGGGCCACCGGATTTTGCCCGGCTCTTTCAGGCGGTGCGCATCGCGGTGAATGATGAATTGGGAGGGCTCGAGCGCGCGTTGCCAGCGCTCAGAGATGCGCTCACGCCCGGTGGTCGTCTGGCGATCATTACCTATCATTCGGGCGAGGATCGCCTGGTGAAGCAGTCGTACCGGGAATGGGCCCGGAGCTGCATATGTCCACCAGGTTTTCCCGTGTGTGTCTGTCGCGGGCGGGCCTTGGGCCGAGTCGAGCCCCGCAAGCCCATCACGCCCGAGGAATCGGAGGTGGCAGTGAATCCCCGAGCCAGGAGCGCCAAACTGCGGACCTTTGTGGTGGAGCATGCGGCTTAAAGGCCGCCACTGGATGATCCTGTGGCTGCTGATCTTCTTAGGTGGCGCGTTGGCGGTCGTGGCACGGCAAACTGCCGCCCTTCGCACCGCGCGGCGGCTGCATGATCTCCGTGAGGAGCGGAGTAATCTGGAGGCGCGGCGGGCCGACCTCGAGCGCCGGATCCGACTCGCCTCGAGTCGCCAGGTTCTCGTGCCGGTAGCCGAACGCTCACTCGGCCTGCACGAGCCGGCCGATTCCGAGTTCGTGCTCTTTGTGGTGCCGGGGCCGGCGGCCGCTGATCAGGACCGACCCTGATGGCAAGACCGCTGGCTCGCATTGCCGCGGTACAGTTCGGTTTCGCGCTGAGTGTCGCTGCTATTGTGGCCCGGGCAGCACAGCTACAGCTGGTGCAGGGAGACCGATGGGCTGAACAGGCCCAGCGCCAGCGGACCGAGCGGGTCGTACTCCCGGCCCGACGGGGCGCGCTGTACGACCGGAACGGCGTGCCCCTGGCGGTAAGCCAGGAGTTCTATCACATCGGCATCGCCCCCAACGAGCTGGCCAACCCTCGCTCGACCGGGCAGCTGTTGAGCCGGCAGCTGGGGGTATCCTGGCCCAGCCTCCAGCAGGACCTGCGATCCAAGCGGTGGATCTATTTCAATGGGCCGTTCACCGCGACCCAGGTGCAGCGCCTCCGGCGGCTCGACGGCATCCACCTCACCCGCGACTTCCAGCGCTTTTACCCCTCGAGAACCCTCGCCCGGCCAATCATCGGCGGATTGTCCCCCGACGGGCCGGCCGGCGCGGCCGGACTCGAGCTCTCACTCGATTCGTTCTCACCGGCCAACCCGGCGAAGCAGTGCTGCTCAAGGACCGCGCGGGACGGCGCTACGACTCGCCGGCCCGGGTCATCCGCGAGCCCGTGCCCGGCGACGACGTGATCCTCACGATCGACGCGGAGCTGCAGGAGATCGCTGAGCGGGGACTCGAAGACGCGCTCAGAGCCATGAAGGCCGCAGGCGGCGACGTCGTCTTCCTGGACCCCATCAACGGTCAGCTGCTCGCGCTTGCGTCCCACCAGGCAGGAACTCGTGGGGCCGGAGTTCCCCGCGCCTCGACCTTCACCGATCCCTTCGAGCCTGGCTCCACGGCCAAGTTGTTTACCGCGGCGGCACTGCTGATGCATCGGCGGGTGGGTCCCAATGACGCCGTCTTTGCCGAAGGCGGGTCCTGGCGCATGCCGATCACGAGCAGCGGCCGTGTCCGCATCATCTCCGATGCGCACAAGACCGCTGGAAACCTGACGCTGGCCCGAACCATCCAGGTCTCGAGCAATGTCGGCATGGCCAAGTTCTCGTCCCGGCTTTCCCCCGAAGAGCAGTTCGAAATGCTTCGCGATTTCGGATTCGGCACGTTGACGGGCGCCGAGTTTCCCTCGGAGTCGCGGGGGCGGCTGGCCCGGCCCGACAAGTGGCAACCGAAGTACACCCGGGCAAGCATGGCCATGGGCTACGAGCTCGGTGTAACCCCGGTTCAACTGGCCGCGGCGTATGGCGCCATCGCCAACGATGGCCTGCTGCTGACGCCCACGCTGGTTCGGGAGATTCGAAGCCCATCGGGCGACGTGGTGTACCGGCATGAGCCGGAACCGGTGCGCCGAGTGGTTACCCCGAAGGTCGCGGCCCAGCTGCGGGAGTTTCTCAAGGGCGCGGTCGGCGAAGGTGGGACCGGGGAAGAAGCGCAGCTGGTCAACTACACGCTGCTGGGGAAGACCGGCACGGCGGTACGCTTCGAGGGGGGGCGCTACATCCGGGGCGAGTACACCGCCTCCTTCGCGGCTCTGTTCCCCGCTGATCACCCTCAGCTGATCGTCATCGTCAAGATCGACAACCCTCAGGGCAACTATTACGGCGGGCTCACCGCAGCGCCGGTCACGCGCACGATGCTGCAGCAGGCTCTGGCATCACGTCGCGTCGCGATCGACAGAAGCCGTCTGACCGTGCATGACAACAGGCTCCGAGGTGAGTCCGGTCCGGCCGCGAGCCCCGTGAGCATGGCTCGCATCGTTCTCTCCTGGCCCTACAATGCCGCCGAGGTCAAGGTCAAACCCCTGCCGGTGCCCGAGGTGGCGGGCCAGTCGGTGCGGGAGGCCGCATTCGCGCTTCACCGACGCGGATTCCGGGTGAATCTCCATGGCCTTGGCCGGGTGAGCCGGACGGCTCCTCCGGGCGGGGAGCCTGCCCTGCCGGGCACGGCTGTCACGGTGTGGGCCGAGTAGTGGATTCCTTGGGCGCTTCATGCCGCTGACCTGGACAGCCGTGCTCGATGAGCTTCGCCGGGCAGACCTGTTGAGCTCGGCCCCGGCCGCCGCGCCCGACCCCGCAGGCATCGGAGTGGATAGTAGAACGATCGAGCGAGGGATGCTGTACATCGCGGTCCGGGGATCCCAGGCCGACGGCCACCGGTTTGTGGGCCAGGCGGTGAGCCGGGGTGCAGGCGCCATCGTGGTCGAGGCGCCCCAGCAGTCCGCCGTGCCGGAGATCGTGGTGCGGGACAGCCGCCACTCGGCGCTCGTGCTCGGCGCCGCGTGGTACGGCCATCCGGGCAGGTGCCTGAGCCTGGTCGGTGTTACCGGGACCAATGGAAAGACGACTACGACGGGGCTCATCCGCCATCTCTTCAATGAGGAGAGTGGGGCCGGCAGCATCGGAACGCTCGGCGCATTCGATGGCCGGGACCAGCCGGTCAGCTCGACCGCGGGATCGCTGACGACTCCGGGGCCCATCGATCTTCAGGCGACGCTCGCGGCCATGGTGCAGCGTGGGGTCACCCACGTGGCCATGGAAGCGTCCTCCCACAGTCTGGATCAGGGACGCCTGGACGGATTGGCCTTCGCGGCTGGTGTGTTCACCAACCTTACCCGTGACCATCTCGACTACCATGGGACCATGGAGGCGTACCTTTCGGCCAAGCTCCGCCTGAGCGCACTCATCCGGCTGGGCGGACTCGAAGTGGTAAATCTCGACGAAGGTGCGTGGCAGGGAATGCCGGCCCGCACGGGACGCCTCACCTTCGGTGTACATCCCGCCGCGGACGTGCGCGCGACTGACATCGTTCTCGACGCGGCTGGGTCGCGGTTTCACATGAGCGGACGCTTCGGACCGACTGACGTCTCGCTGCCACTCCTGGGCGACTTCAATGTCGCCAACGCCCTGGCGGCCGCCGCGACGGCCCTGGGGCTCGGCCGTCCGGTTGCTCACGTCGTCGAGCGCCTCGCTGGTGCGCCTCAGGTGCCGGGCCGCATGGAGCGCATCGCAGAGACCCCCTGCATCGTGCTGCGAGACTACGCGCACACCCCGGACGCCCTGGAGCGCGCGCTCACCAGTCTACGCCCCCTGACGAGCGGCCGGCTCATCGTGGTCTTTGGATGCGGCGGAGATCGGGACAAAGGCAAGCGGCCGATCATGGGACGGATCGCGGCGGAGCGCTCGGATCTGGCGATCGCGACTTCGGATAACCCTCGTACTGAAGATCCTGGCGCCATCATCGACGATATCGAGCAGGGCATGGGTGGCATGCCACATCTTCGAATCCCGGACCGGCTTGCCGCGATCCACGCGGCGCTCAATGAGGCGCACGCCGGGGACACGGTTCTTCTCGCGGGCAAGGGTCACGAGACCTATCAGGTCATCGGTACGGAAATGCTGCCATTCGATGAGCGCGAGATCGTCCAGGACGCGGTTAGAGGTGCCCGGTGAGCGGTGAGCGGGAGGTGGTCGCGACACCGCCCTGGTCCGAGGAGGCAGTGCGTGATGCACTCGGTCTCGCGCCGGTCTCGCGCCGCCAGGCGGTGACGTTCTCCACGATTTCCACCGACAGTCGAGCCATTCAGGCCGGTGGGCTCTTCGTGGCGCTCAAGGGTGAGCGATTCGACGGACACGATCATCTCTCGGTCGCGGCTGCCGCCGGCGCGACTGGGGCAGTGGTGCGAAAAGGCACCCCACCGGTTCCCGGCCTCCTCCTGTACGAGGTGGACGACACCCTGCGCGGGTTCGGAATGCTGGCGCGAGCCCGTAGAATGGGGATGGATGGTCCCGTGGTGGCGGTGACCGGCACCAACGGGAAGACCAGCACGAAAGAGATGCTCCGGGCCGTGCTCAGCACGCGGTACCGGACCTACGCCACCCGCGCCAATCTCAACAATCTGGTCGGCGTGCCACTCACGGTTCTGGAAGCTCCAGCCGACACGGAGGCGCTGATCGTGGAAGCCGGGGCCAACCTCCCGGGCGAGATCGCACGCTATCGTGAGATCATCGAGCCTTCCATCACCCTCGTGACCAACGCCGTGGCAGGTCACCTGGAGGGATTTGGGTCGCTGGCCGGCGTGGTGGCTGAAAAACTATCGCTTACCGACGGCGTGCCGCTGGCCATCGTGGGGGTGGACCCGCCCGCGCTTGCGGTCGGCGCCAGAACCCGCGCACGTCAGGTACGCACGGCCGCGCTCCGCGACGCGGAGCTGACGCCCACGAAGGTGACCCTCGACGACTCGGCGCGGCCGGTGGTCACCTTCGGTCCAACCAGCTTTACCCTGGCCGCACGAGGATTGCATCAGGCCGACAACGCGGTTCGCGTCTGGGCTCTGGTCGAAGCTCTCGAGCTGGACCGCGAGGAATCTGCGGCGGCACTGGAGCGGTTCTCGATTCCGGGCGGCCGGGGCGAGCTGCTCCAGGAGGGAGGCCTGACTATCCTGAACGACTGCTACAACGCCAACCCGCAGTCTTTTCGTGCGGCAATCGCGACGGCGAGCGCGCTCAGGGGCGACCGCCGGCTGGTTTTCGTTGCCGGCACGATGCGCGAGCTGGGAGAGGACGCTCCGGCGCTGCATCGGGAGATCGCGGAGGCGCTCGTCGACCTCCACCCTGAGCTTATCGCCGCGGTGGGAGACTTTGTTCCCGCGCTCGAGCCGTATGCCGGGGCCTTACGGCATCGGCTGGTCACCGCTGCCGATCCGATCGCCCTGGCGCCATTGTTGGCCGAGCGGCTTCGGGGGGACGAGATCGTGGTGCTTAAGGCATCCCGTGGCGTGGCATTGGAACGTATACTTCCCGCGCTCAAAGCCCGCGCGAAGCACCCCGGTGCGCCCGGTGCGCCGCTCCGCCAACGCTGAGGATCGATGTTCTATCACTGGCTCGCGCCGCTCGGCAAGACGTACATCATTTTCAATCTCTTCAACTACATCAGCTTTCGAGCCGCGGGCGCCACAGTCACCGCCCTCATTCTGGCGTTCCTGGTGGGCCCGCCGGTTATCCGGCACTTGCGGGCACGGAAGGTAGGGCAGGTGATCCGGGCGGAGGGGCCGGCAAGTCACCAGACCAAGCGGGGCACGCCAACTATGGGCGGGCTGATCATCCTGCTGGCAACGATCGTCCCCACGCTCTTGTGGGCCCCGCTGACCAATCGATTCGTCGTGGTGGCGATGCTGTCCACGCTCTGGATGGGCTGCATCGGATTCCTCGACGACTATCTGAAGATCGTGCAGGGGAAATCCCGGGGTCTTGTGGCGAGGTGGAAGCTGGCGGGGCAGTGCAGCTTCGGCCTGCTGCTGGGGCTCTTTCTCGCGTTCAACCCTATCGTACCGACGGATACGATTCCCGCCACTGCCACTACCCTTCCATTCTTCAAGTACCTGGTGATCAACTTCGCACCCTGGCTCTTCGTGGTGTTCGTGACTGTGGTCATTACCGGCAGCAGCAACGCCGTGAACCTGACCGACGGCCTCGATGGGCTGGCTACGGGGTTAGCGGGGATTGCGGCGGCGGCATTCGCGGTGTTCGCCTATCTGTTCGGCCGGGTTGACGTGACGAGCTACCTGAACGTGTTCTACCTTCCCGGTGCGGGAGAGCTGGCCGTGTTCTGTGCGGCACTGATGGGCGCCACGATCGGGTTCCTATGGTTCAACGCGCATCCAGCTGAAGTGTTCATGGGAGACACCGGCAGCCTCGCCATCGGGGGTGCCCTGGGCACCGTTGCGATCTTGCTCAAGGCGGAATTTCTGCTGCTCCTCATTGGCGGAGTGTTCGCCGCGGAGGCCATCTCGGTGCTGCTCCAGACCGGCACTTATAAGTGGTTCAAGCGAACTCGGGGCCGAGAATACGCCGATGCTCACAAAGTTTTTCGAATGGCGCCTCTCCATCATCACTTCGAGAAGCTGGGGTGGGCCGAGACGACCGTTGTGACCCGGTTCTACATCCTCGGCTTGTTGTGCGCGCTGGTGGCGCTCTCCACGCTCAAGGTGAGATGACGTCGGCGAACGGAAGCGCGCTCTTCGAGCGCTGGTCGGCACGAGGTGAGGAGGTCTCGGTTGTCGGGTTGGGCAAGAGCGGGGTCTCCGCGACGCTCCTGCTGCGCTCCCGTGGCATCCCGGTCTATGCCTCCGACACCGGCTCCGGGGCAACCTACGAACAGTGGGCCGCGACGCTTCACGCTGCCGGCGCCGCGGTGGACATCGGCGGCCACGATCTCGGGCGGATTTCCCATTCAGCGGCGGTAGTGGTCGCTCCGGGCGTGCCCCCGAATGTGCCCGCGCTCGCCGTTGCCCGGGAGGCCGATCTCGAGATCTACGCCGAAGTGGACATCGGGTTCCTCGCGCTCAAGGACACCCACTGCATCGGGATCACTGGAACCAACGGCAAGACGACGACGACGTCGCTCATCGCGCACGTGCTGTCGACGGCGGGGCTTCGGGCCGAGACCGCGGGCAACATCGGACGGCCCCTCTGCGACGTGGCACTGGCCGAGCAGCCGCCCGATTGGCTGGCCCTGGAGCTCTCCTCCTTTCAGCTGCACGACGCCCCTCACCTCAAGCCGGCTGTCGGAGTGCTCACCAACCTGGCGCCCAACCACCTCGATCGATACCCGACCCTCGACGACTATTACGGGGACAAAGCCCAACTCTTCCGCAACGCGGACTCGAGCTCGGTCTGGGTCACCAATGCCGACGATCCCGTCGTCCAGGGCATGGTCGGCTCGGTGCCCGGCAGGCATGTCCGGTTCTCGACCGAGCGCCGGGCGGATGGCTGGTACGACCGAGCCGAGGGACTTCTGATGCTCGGTGAGTCGGCGGTGCTGAAGCGAGGGGCGCTGCCACTCCTCGGGGACCACAACGTGGCGAACGCTCTGGCCGCCGCGCTGGTGGCGTCCCAGGTTGGCTCCCCGATGGAGCAAATCGCGGAAGGGCTGCGCTCGTTCCGGGCCATTCCCCATCGGGTGGAGCCGATCCGGGAGGTCGATGGGGTGCTATGGATCAACGACTCCAAGTCGACCAACATCACCTCCACGGAGGTTGCGATCGCAGCCGTCGAGCGGCCCTTCGTGCTCCTGCTCGGCGGGCGGCACAAGGGAGAGCCGTACACCCGCCTGGTGGAGCGGCTGCGGGATCGCTGTCGCGCGGTGGTTGCGTACGGTGAAGCGGGTCCCCTCATCGTGAAGGACTTGGGCTCGAGCCTCACCGTGATCCCGGCGGAGACGTTCGACGAGGTGCTCATGACCGCGCGCAGTCTGGCCCACCCCGGCGACGCGGTGCTGCTGTCTCCAGCCTGCTCGAGCTATGACATGTTCCGAAACTACGAAGAGCGCGGAGACCGCTTCCGCGCTGTGGTTGAGGCGCTGTGAGCCTGAGGCCGGTCCGCCACCCCGGCGAGCTTCGCTGGGAAACCAGACTCCTGGGCATGGTCACGGCGATGTTGGTGGTATTCGGCATTGCCGCAACCTACGGCGCAGCCAGCCAGGTCATGCTGGAGGGCCAGAACGTCGGAATCGGGTTCGCGCTCCGGCAGCTCTCCGGCGCGTTCGTGGGCGGACTTCTGCTGCTGATCGCCTCGCGTCTGGATTACTATCGATGGCGCCAGCTCGCCTGGCCCCTGCTGTTCGTCACCATCGGTTTTCTCCTCGTGCCGCTGCTGCCCTTTACCAGAGCCATTGCGCCACCGATCAACGGAGCTCGACGCTGGGTGGACGTCGGTCCCTTCAACTTCCAGCCCTCGGAGCTGGCTCGGGTGGTCGTGGTTATCTGGTGCGCGATGCTGGCTTCCAAGAAGGGCGAGCAGGTCCGCGAGTTCAAGAAGGGCGTCCTTCCCTTCATCCTGATCCTGGGCGTCGTGTCGGTACTGATTCTGCTCGAGCCAAATCTCTCGATGGCGACAGTCGTCGCGCTGCTCGGCGGTCTGGTGCTCTTCACCTCCGGGGCCAAGATCGGCCACTTCGCGCTATTTGCCGGGGTGGCGATGATTCTGGTCTTTCACCAGATCCGCGATGTCCAGTACCGCCTGGCCCGCCTGCTCACGTTTCTCAGTCCGGGCGACGCCACGACCCAAGCCGGCTTCCAGATCCATCAGTCGCTTGTCGGGATCGGATCGGGACAGATCTTCGGGGTGGGCTTCGGCGAAGGACAGCAAAAGCTGGGCTACCTGCCGTACGCCTATTCCGACTTCCTGTTCAGCACGATCGGTGAGGAATGGGGGTTCATCGGAATCGTCGTCGTGGTCTTCCTCTTTTCACTCTTCTGCTGGCTCGGATTTCGAATCGCCCGAACCGCCACGGACCCGTTCGGGCAGTATCTCGCCGTCGGCCTCACGGCCGCTATCGGGCTCACCGCTTTCATGCACATGGCAGTCTCGCTCGGCTTGATCCCGACGACCGGACTGACCCTGCCGTTCATGTCGTATGGCCGGTCGAGCCAGGTGATCTCCCTGCTCGCCACCGGCATTCTCATCAACGTTGGCCGACTCCGGGGGAGTGCGCGCGCGGCAGGTCCGAGGAAGGGACGGGCAGGCGGACGGGCGGACGGGCGGACGGACAAAAAGTCGGAAGGAATGGGCCGCGCGGCAGGGAGGGGTACCCGTTGAACCAGACCGCCCGTCCGCCTGACCGCCCGTCCGTCGTTCTCCTCGCCGGCGGCGGCACTGGTGGGCACCTCATGCCGGCCCTGGCCATTGCGGCCGCGCTTGAGGAGTATGCGCCGCATCTCCATCCCGTGCTCGTAGGCGCGTCCCGGGGAGTCGAGGCCCGCATCCTGCCGACCCGCGACTATCGCTATCATCTCCTTCCTACCGAGCCGATCTACCGGCGCACGTGGTGGAGGAACTTTCGCTGGCCATTTGTGGCGGGGCGACTGCTCCGGGAGGTGGCGCGCGTCTTCGACCAGGAACGGCCATTGGTGGTGCTCGGTACCGGTGGCTACGCTTCGGGACCGGTGGTCTGGTGGGCGGCCCGCCATCGAATCCCCACGGCGATCCAGGAGCAGAATGCCTACCCCGGTCTGGCCACCCGCTGGCTGAGCCGCCGAGTCCGCCACGTGTACCTGGGTCTCCCCGAAACCCGCCGGCTGCTGCGGTTTGGAAAGACCACGCAGATCTTCGACACCGGCAATCCGATCGCTCCGCCGACACCGGAACGGCGCGGCGCCGCATTAGCGAAGTTCGGTTTGGACGGCCGGCGGCCGGTGGTGCTGGTTACCGGCGGCAGCCAGGGTGCGCTCGCCATCAACCGAGCGGTTGCCGCCTGGCTCGATACCGGGGGAGCGAGGGAGGCCGCGCTGATCTGGGTGACGGGGCGGGGCACCCACGACGAATTTGCCCGGTACCATGCGCCGCCGGACGTGTGGGTGATCGACTTCCTGGATCCCATGGCCGACGCCTATGCGGTGGCGGACCTGGTGGTCTCCCGGTCGGGGATGATCACCGTGGCCGAGCTGTGCGCCTGGGGACTCCCCAGCGTGCTCATTCCGCTCCCAACTGCCGCGGCCGATCACCAGAGTCACAACGCCCGGGTCCTGTCCGAGGCGGGCGCAGCCCACCTGCTGCCTCAGTCCGAGCTGGCGGCCGAGCGGCTTGCCGAGGTTGTAAGCGGACTTCTCCACGACGAGGGCCGTCGGAAGCAGATGGCGGGGCGGGCCTTGGCCCGTGGCCGGCCCCATTCAGCCCGAGACATAGTGTCGAAGTTGTTGACACTGATCCCCTGATGGCGCACTTTCGGAACTCATGGTAACTTCTTACATTAGCCCATCCAACATGGCATTGTTCAACCCCACGGATAAGCGCACAGTCCACTTCATGGGAATCGGCGGGGCCGGGATGAGTGCGCTCGCACTGATCGCGCGCCGGCGAGGGGTGGCGGTGAGCGGTTGCGACGTGGATCCCTCCGGTGCCGCGGATCTCAGTGCCCTCGGCGTCACGGTATCCCAGGGACACGACGGGGCTCATCTCGCAGGCGCCAGGGCAGTGGTCGTGACGGCGGCAGTTCCGCCCGGACACCCCGAGCTCCAGCGGGCGCGGGATCTGGGCCTGCCCATCGTGCCGCGGAAGGTGGCGCTGGCCGAGCTGATCCAGGGGGCCCAGGCGGTCGGGATCGCCGGGACTCACGGCAAGACGACCACGACCGTCATGACCACAGAGGCCCTCACAGCCGCGGGGCTCGACCCGACCGGCATTGCCGGTGGGAGGGTGAGCAGCTGGGGAGGAAATGCGCGGGTGGCAGGAGACGAGTTGTTCGTGGTCGAGGCCGATGAATACGACCAGGCATTCCTCACCCTGTACCCCACAGTTGCGGTGGTAAACAACGTCGAGCCCGATCACCTGGAATGCTACGGGACCATGGACGCGCTCGAGAACGCGTTCGTCGAGTTCGCTGGGCGGGCGCGCGCCGTCATCGCCTGCGCCGACGATCCAGGCGCCCGGAAAGTGGCTGAGCGGGTAGGCAGGGCGGTACGGACCTTCGGCGTGGCCGGCGACGCCGACATCAGGATCACCGATATCGTTCAGCGGGCCGACCGTACCGATGCCCGAATTGTCTGGGGTGATGGTCGCTCGGTTGCCCTTCGGCTCCAGGTTCCCGGGCTACACAATCTACGCAACGCGGTTGCGGCGCTCGGCGTGGCGGACGCACTCAGCGCTCCATTGGAGCCGGCCGCGGCAGCGCTCAGTGAATTTACGGGCGTGGGACGCCGTTTCGAGCGGCTGGGCGAGTTCTCCGGCGTGGCCGTGGTGGACGACTACGCCCACCATCCTTCCGAGCTGGCGGCGACGCTCTCGGCAGCGCGGCAGGCCTTTCCCGGGAGACGCCTGGTGGCGGTGTTTCAGCCTCATCTCTATTCCCGCACCGCCGCGCACGGTCAGGCAATGGGTGAGGCGCTCGCGGCCGCCGACCTGGTGATCGTCACCGAGATCTACCCCGCGCGCGAGCAGCCGATCGCCGGGGTCAGTGGCCGGCAGGTGGCGGACGCTGCGGAGCGTGCCGGGGCGGACGCTCGTTTCGAGCCGACGCGGGCCGAGGTTGGGAAGACCGTCTACCGCGCGCTCAGGGCCGGCGACGTCGTCCTCACTCTTGGCGCCGGTGATATCACTCGGGTGGCACCCGAGCTGGTCCGTTGGTTGAGCGCCGCCTGAGCCGGGTCGGGCTCGGCCATCCGCGCATTCGGCTTGTTCTGCAGCTGCTTGGCGGCCTCGCGGTCATTGGCGTGATCTGGTATGGCGGGCCCAGGCTGCTGGGCCGGCTCGAATTCTTCCGGATCCGGCGGGTGGAAATCGCCGGACTTCAGTATCTTGCTCCAGCCAAGGTGATGTCTGCCCTGGCGCTTGACTCCCAGTCGAGTGTGTTCCAGGACCTGGCGGGCGCCACCCGCCGACTGAGGGCGGTGCCGGGCATCGAGTCGGCGGAGCTTCGGCACCGGCTGCCGGGAACGCTGGAGATCGTGCTGGTGGAAGCGGTACCGGTGGCGCTCGCGCCCCGGGTATCAGGCATGGCGCTGCTCGACTCGAGCGGTAACGTGCTCCCGTTCGATCCCGCGGCATCTGCTCCCGATCTCCCGATCGCGGCGACTCCCGACCGCGTGGTGGCTCGAGTTCTGGCGAGCGTGCAGGTGAACGATCCCGTGCTGTTCGCCCGGATCCGGGCTGCGTGGCGGGTGCAGGACGACGTGATACTCGATCTCGACGGACGCAGGCTCTGGTTGAGCCCGGCGGTGACGGCGGAGGATATACGAGCGGTGATGGCGGTCGCGCAGGACCTCGCCCGGCAAGGGCGAAATTATCGGGAGCTCGATGGACGCTTCGCAGGCCAGGTTATCGTCCGCCGGGCGGGAATATGAGCCACCAGCCTCAGCGGCTCGTCGCCGCCCTGGATCTCGGCACGACGAAGGCAGTGGCGGTGATCGCCGAGGTCACGGGTGATGCGCGGGATCCCGGGGCAAAGATCCTCGGATTGGGTGTGGAGCGCAGCGCCGGCATTCGGCGTGGAGTGGTTCGCGACATCGAGGAGACGACCCGGGCACTCGATAAGGCGATGAAGAGCGCTCAGCGCATGGCCGGCGTCGAGGTCGGCTCGATCTACTGTGGCTTGGCCGGCGAACATGTAGCGGGTCGCACCTCCCATGGCATGGTGTCGGTGACCGGGGACGAAATTCGCACCAGCGACGTCGCCCGGGTGAACGATATGGCGAGCAGCGTGAGCTTCGGGCGTGACCACGAGCTGCTGCACGCGATCCCCCAGGACTATCTGATCGACCAGCAGGGTGGCATCAGCGAGCCGATCGGGATGACCGGGTCCCGCCTCGAGGCCGAGGTCTATCTGGTGACCGTGCTGTCGAGCGTGCTCCAGAATATGCGGAAGTGCGTCGAGCGGGCCGGATACCACGTCGCGGAGTTTGTGCTCGAGCCGCTGGCGGCATCCCTGGCGGTCCTCACGCCGGACGAAATCGAGCTCGGCTGTGCCATCGTCGAATTGGGTGGTGGCTCGACTAACGTCTCGATCTTCCACAGCGGCAAGATCCGCCACACGGGATCGCTGCCCTGCGCCGGCGGGCACGTGACGGCCGACATCGTCCACGGTCTGCAAGTGACCCAGCACGATGCCGAGCGGTTGAAGGAGCGATACGGTGCGGCTTTCGAGCCGCTGGTGCCGGAGAGTGACGTGTTCGAGCTGCCCAGTACGCCAGGGCAGGGGGCCCGCAATGCCCAGCGACGGGTGCTCGCCCATGTCATGCACATGCGGCTCCAGGAAGTACTCGAGTATGCGCTCGACGAGATCACGCGGGCTGGATATCATCAGCGCTTGCCTGCCGGCGTCATCATTACAGGTGGGGGGGCTCTGGCACCCGGCATCGTGGAGCTGGCTCGCGAGGTGTTCGCGATGCCAGCGCGATGCGGTGTGCCGGGACAGCGGTTACGCGGCTTGGCCGATAGTGTCGAGTCGCCCCGGATGGCGGTACCTGCCGGACTGGTGCTCTACGGCGCCAGACAGGTTGCGGTGAGTGGAGGGTTAGGCCCGGGTGGGCGGAAGTCACCGGCGGTCGAGAAGATGCTTGCTCCCGTGCGCCGGTGGCTCCAGGACTTCTTCTGAGGCAGCCCGAGGAAACATGACCATGATCTTTGAGCTCGAAGAGGGTGCGGCGCTGACCGCGCGGATGAAGGTGGTGGGGGTTGGTGGTGGCGGTGGGAACGCCGTCAACCGAATGATCGAGGATCAGCTGGGCGGCGTCGAGTTTATTTCGGTGAACACCGACTCGCAGGCGCTCGCAATGTCGAAGTCCGACGTCAAGATCCAGATCGGACGCAAGCTCACCCGCGGGCTCGGCGCCGGTGCCCGGCCCGAGATCGGCCGGCAGGCGATCGAAGAGAACCGCGATGAAGTGCTGCATGCGGTTCAGGGCGCGGACATGGTCTTCGTGACCTGTGGCATGGGCGGCGGGACCGGCACGGGAGCGGCGCCGGTGGTGGCCCAGATGGCGCGCGAGGCCGGGGCTCTCACCGTCGGGATCGTGACCAAACCCTTCCTGTTTGAGGGGCGGCGGCGGATGAAGCAGGCGGAGGGCGGCATTAATGAAATGCGCAAAAACGTCGATACTATGATCGTGGTGCCGAACGAGCGCCTGCTTGCGGTGGTGGGGAAGGGAATTCCCTTCCAGGAGGCGTTGAAGAAGGCGGACGAGGTCCTGCTGCATGCAACGCAGGGTATCGCCAGCCTGATCACCTCGACCGGCATCATCAACGTGGACTTCGCCGACGTGCGGACCGTCATGCAAAACGGCGGGGCCGCGCTGATGGGCACCGGCATCGGACGCGGCGAAAATCGCGCCCTGGAAGCGGCCCAGCAGGCTATCTCCAGCCCCTTGCTCGACAACATCTCCATTGCAGGCGCCATGGGTGTCCTCATCAACATCATCGGCGGCGACGATCTGACCCTGGGCGAGACCACCCAGATCAACGACATCATCCACGATGCCGTGGGCGACGATGCCGAAATCATCTTCGGGGCCGGCAACGATGCCGCCATGCATGGCGAGGTCCGGGTCACGGTGATCGCCACCGGATTCGATCGGCCCGCTGTCGCCGATCAACCGGTCGGCCGGGTCTCGGGCGCGAGTGGCGTAATTAATTTTCCCTCGCAGAGACAGCGGCCCTCCACCCCGCTCCAGCCGGCAACGCCGGTGATCACGCGGGCTCAGCCACGGATCCACCAGACTCCGGCTCAGGGTACGCCGGCAGAATCCGTCCCTGAGATGGAGATCCCCACCTTCATCCGACGGCAGATGGACTGATGCGGAAGCTTGGGCTGCCGGTCGCGACGCTGGTCTTTGCGGCCGCCGCGTTTCTCGAGTTGAGCGGCCAATGGCCATGGCATCGGTTGAACACCACCACGGTGGCGCCGGCGGCGGTCGTACCCCCAGTCACCTTCACCCGGATCGTGGACACCCTTCGCCGGGGCGAGACGCTGTCCGCCCTCTTCGCTCGCCACAAAATCGCCGGCATCGATTTCCACCGGCTGGACCCCGCCCTCTCGCTCGACCCACGACGGCTTCGGCCCGGCTTGGTGTTCAGCTTTCTCCGCCACGAGGGAGACACCGCTCCCACCCGCATCATGGTGCGCACCTCTCCGGAGCAGCGGGTCACGTTCAGCCGCGCGTCCCAAGGCTGGAACACGGAGGCACAGCCGATCCGGTGGCGATCGGAGGAAGCGCGGATCGAAGGGGCGATCGACAACTCGCTCTACGAGGCGTTGGATGCGGGCGTGAGCGATGATCAGCTCGATGGCCCCAATCGGCGGCGGATGGCGTGGGACCTGGCCGACGTCTATGCCTGGGCGATCGACTTTACTCGTGACATCCGGCCCGGTGACCGGTTCCAGGTGGTCTATGAGCGCATGGTCTCGGAGGATGGAGAAGTCCGGGTGGGGCGGGTGCTCGCGAGTGATCTCACCATCGCGGGAAAGAGTCTGACCGCTTTTCGTTTCGGGGGCGGAGACGGCCGCACGGCGCTGTACTACGATGCCGAAGGCAATTCACTACGACGGGCGTTCCTGCGCGCTCCGGTGGAGTTCCGCCGGATCTCCTCCCGGTTCGCCAGCGCCCGATTTCATCCGGTGCTCGGGCTGACTCGCCGGCACGAGGGCACCGACTACGCTGCGGCGCCGGGCACGCCAGTCATGGCGGCGGGTGACGGCGTCGTGCTTCGTGCCGGGCGCGCCGGTGGCTACGGCAACCTCATCGAGCTGCGCCATCTGAACGGGATCATCACGCGGTACGGCCATCTACGCGGCTTCGCCCGCAACATTCGCCGGGGGATCCGGGTCGAGCAGGGCCAGGTCATCGGATACGTCGGCTCCACTGGCCTGGCCACGGGACCCCACCTGCACTACGAGTTCCGGGTGAATGGTGTGGCCCGCGACTCGCGCAACGTCAAGCTGGGGAACGGAACCCCGGTCGAGGCCGCCCAACGAGGCGGGTTCGAGCAGGAGCGGGACCGCCTCCTCGTGCTCCTCCGGCAGCCAACACCACCCGTGCCGGCGCTAGCCGGTCAGGTGGCTGAATCCCCAACGCGGTGGTTTCCGTAGCGCCTGTAGTGGATCTCTTTCCCTCCATCGATATTCGATCCGGCCGCGTCGTTCGCCTGAGTCAGGGCGAGGCGACGCGGCAAACCGTTTATGGGGATGACCCCGTCGCGGTTGCCGAGCGCTTTGTGGAACAAGGCGCGAGCTGGGTCCATGTGGTAGACCTGGATCGTGCCCTGGGCACCGGGGACAACCTTCCGGCGGTCGCCCGAATAGCCAGGCGGGTGGGCTCGCGCGTGCGGCTCCAGCTCGGTGGCGGGTTGGACCTGGTGCGCGCCGGTCTGGATCTCGGTGTGGCCCGGGTCGTAATCGGCACGGCCGCCGCCGTGGATCCCAGCTTCGTCGCCTCGGCAGTCAGCGCGACGGGCTCCGAGCGGCTCGTGGTTGGGATTGATACCCGCGAAGGGCAGGTCGCGCTGCGCGGCTGGACCGAGACATCCACCCAGCGCGCCGAGGAGCTGGCTCGGCGCGTCGTGGCCGACGGCATAGACACGGTGATCTATACCGATATCGGACGCGACGGGATGCTCGGTGGCCCCGACTTGGCCGGCGCGGCGGCGCTACTGGCCACCGGGGCCCGCGTCATCGTTAGCGGCGGCGTTGCGAGTGCCGAAGACATCCGGGGTGCGCGCGCTTCAGGCCTGGCCGGTGTCATCGTCGGGCGCGCGTTGTACGAGGGCCGGTTGACTCTCTCCGAGGCACTTGCGGCTTGCCATCCTTCGGCCCGATGACGGCGCTCGTCGTTCTCCTGGCAGTCGGACTCGCTGTGTTCACCTATCTCGGTCTGGAGCGGCTGGGGCGCCGGGGATGGGTGCCGCTGGCCTTCCGTGCGGTCGCCTGGACCGCGCTGGGGCTGTTGCTGATCAACCTGAGCTGTCCGGTACGGGGAGCCGCACTCAGGCCGCTGGTGCTGCTCGACGCTTCCCTCAGCCTCGGTGCGGCCGGGGGCCGGTGGCGAGAGGCTCGTGACTCCGCTGCGAGCTGGGGAGAGGTTCGTGACTTCGGCGACGAGCGGCTCATCAGCGATACGCTACCGCGCCGGGGCCGCTCCTTGCTCGCCCCCGCGCTGCTCGCCGCGTCGGGTACGGATCGGGCCATCCTGGTGGTGAGCGACGGCGAGATCGAGGACGTGCGGGATATCCCGGCCGACATTCTCGCCCGCAGTGAGGTCCGCTTGTTTCCCCGGCAACAGCGTCCCGACCTTGCGATCACTCAGGTATCGGGTCCCGCCCGGGTAACCGCCGGTGATTCGATTCCGCTCGAGGTGACGGTTCAGGCCGTTGGTGCCAGCGCGCGCGATAGCGTTCGGGTCGAAGTACTCGCCGGATCGACCCGGGTGGGAACTCGCATCGTTCGGCTCAGCGGGCAAGCCGGCGGCCGCACTCGGATCGTAGTGCCTCCATCTGCGCTATCGCCTGGCGACCACGTGCTTCGAGTGGCGCTCGCCGGAAACCAGGACGCCGAACCTCGCACCGACAGCCGTCTTCATCTCGTGACCGTCGCCCGGACTCCCGGGGTAGTGTTCCTCGCCGGGCCGGCAGATTGGGACGGCCGATTCCTG
>Ga0193723_1000002_pt1 | contig 63597 bp, 57 predicted proteins | sample H2m2metaG_FD_143042 | JGI IMG/M metagenome (GOLD analysis project Ga0193723, IMG submission 143042) | Soil microbial communities from a riparian zone of the East river system, Colorado, United States - H2m2 | ecosystem: Environmental > Terrestrial > Soil > Riparian zone | place: USA: East River...
TTCTCGGCCTGGTACAGCCTGACGCGCGACAACAGCTCGGGATCGATCTGCTTCAGGTACTGCTCGATCTCGTTGTACAGCTGCTTCGAGTCGACGAGCAGCGAGTCGACCTTGTCGCTGAACAGGTCACGCACGATGCCGCGGGTGAGGCTCGTCTCACGCTGGATCAGGGCCGGGGCGCGCACCGACTGCGACTTGCGCTGGATCTTCTTCCACAGGCCATACAGGTGGTCGATCTCGCGCTTGCAGCTCGCTTCGGTCAGGTCGTCGGCGACGGTGCGGATGATCCAGCCGCCGGCATCCTTGGGGACGAGCTTGGACACCATCTCGCGCAGTTTGGCGCGGAGGTCACGCGCTTCGATTTTGCGGGAGACGCCGACCTTCGACGCGAACGGCATGTAGACGAGGAAGCGGCCGGCGAGCGACACCTGGGCGGTGACGCGCGGTCCCTTGGTGCCGATCGACTCTTTGATAACCTGGACGAGCTTGGTTTGGCCGCGCTTCAGCTCGTCGCCGATGTTGGGGTCTTTGCGACGGGAGCCGCGACCACCGCCCCCCCCGCCACCGTTGCCGCCACCATTCCCGTTGCCCTCGTCGTCATCCGCCCGATTCTCTTTGTCCTCGGGCTCTTCGTCCTCGTCTGCTTCGATCAGGTCCGAGGCGTGAAGGAAGGCGCTCTTTTCGGCGCCGATGTCGACGAAGGCAGCTTGGATTCCCGGCAGGACGGCTTCGACCTTGCCGAGGTAAATGTCACCCACCGAGCGGCGGGTGTCGGGACGATCGACCAGGAGCTCAACAAGACGGTCGTCCTCCAGGATAGCCACGCGGGTTTCCCGCTGGCTTCCGCTGATCAGAATCTCGCGCTTCAAAGCAGTTTCCCTCGCGCCCGGACGGGAAACAGCCGTTCGGGAGCCTATGGTTATCCCAGCAAGAGCTTGACTCGCCCAGAACCTTGGGCAGAGAGATGAACCGATTGGGCAGGCGGCTGAGAGGCGCCAAAGACCAATGCATGGAGGTAAATCTAGGAAGATTGGGGATTTACGTCAATCAATCAGACTGCCCAGCAGTTGCCGGGCGATAACGATGCGCTGAATCTCGCTCGTCCCCTCGCCGATCTCGCAGATCTTCGCGTCCCGCATCATCCGCTCGACGGGATACTCGGTCGTGTAACCGTACCCGCCGTGCAGCTGGACGGCCTTCGTGGTGGCCCGCATGCACAGCTCGGAGGCGTACAGCTTGGCCATCGCGGCCTCGCGCTTGAACGGGTGACCGTGCTGCTTGAGCCACGCGGCGTGATACACGAGCTGCTTGGCGGCTTCGATCTCCGTGGCCAGATCGGCCAGCGCGAAGTGCACGCCCTGGAAACTGGCGACGGGTTTCCCGAACTGCTTGCGCGTGGAGGTATACGCGAGGCACTCCTCGAACGCGCCTTCGGCGATGCCGAGTGAAAGCGCCGCGATGCCGATGCGTCCACCGTCGAGCGTATGGAGGAACTGACGGAAGCCGTTGTTGACGGGCCCCAGCACATTCTCTTTCGGAACCACGGCATCCTGGAAGATCAGCTCTCGTGTGTCGGACGCGCGCCAGCCGAGCTTGTCCTCCTTCTTTCCCGACTGCACACCGCTGCATTTGGGGAGATCGCTCGCGTGACCGATCCCGACTCGCTTCGCCTCGGCGAGGTCGCAGGTGTCCTTGGTGACGATGAAGGCCGTGATCCCGTGCGTGCGTTTGGCCGTCGGGTCGGTGCGCGCGGTGACCGCAAAGATCTCACCCACGCCGGCGTGGGTGATGAAGATCTTGGAACCGTTCAGGATGTAGTGGTCGTTCTTTTCCACGGCGACCGTTTTCGTGCCGCCAGCGTCCGACCCCGCGCCGGGCTCGGTCAGACCGAATCCACCGAGCACTTTGCCGGTCGCGAGCAGGGGCACGTACTTCTTCTTTTGGTCATCCGTCCCGAAATCGACGATCGGCGACGTGCCGAGCGTCGTATGCGCGCTGACGGTGATCGCGTGGCTCGCGTCGACCTTGGCGAGCTCGTGGATCACCGTGATGTACGACAGGTAGTCCATCCCCGACCCGCCCAACTCCTCCGGCCACGGGATGCCGAAGAGGCCGAGGTCGGCCATCTGTTTCACGTTGTCCCAGGGGAAGCGGCTCTCGAGGTCGTACTGCCGAGCGGTGGGCTTCACGACGTTCTGCGCGAAGTCCCGCACCATCTCGCGGACTTGGAGGTGGTGGTCGGAGAAGTACAAAGAGTCGTGCATGGGAGAGCAATATAGCACGACCTTCGATCCACCCCGGGCTTGCGCCCGGGGTCAGGTTCACTCCGATGCTCGGCTGGCCCCGGGCGACAGCCCGGGGTTCACGGAACCACACACGTCACATCCTGAACACTCCTCCAGCCTTTCCCCGAAGTACTCGAGCAGCATCCTCCGCCGGCAGCGCCGAGTCTCGACGTAGCGCCGCATCTCCGGCGTGAGATCCCCCCACGCAAGGTCCTGCTGATGCCACAGGATGAGACATTCTGCCGGCGCCCCATCGCGCCCCGCCCTGCCCGCTTCCTGATAGTAGGCCTCGAGCGTCGGCGGCGGCCCCCAATGCAGCACGCGCCGCACGTCCGGCTTGTCGATCCCCATGCCGAAGGCGCTGGTCGCGACGATGACGCGCACACCGTCGGCGAGAAAGGCCCGCAGCACGCGCCGGCGGGTGCTCGCCGAGAGGCCGGCGTGATATGGCGCGGCCCGCACGCTCACCCGGAGTAGCGCGCGCGTCACCACCTCCGTCAGGCGCCGCGTCGGCGCATAGACTAGAGAGGCTCCCGTCGCGCCCTGCACGGCCGCCCGCACGACCGCGAACCGTTCACGGTCGTCGCGCACCCGCCGAACCTCGAACACCAGATTCGGACGATCGAACGATGTGACGACCACCTCGGCATCAGGCATGCGGAGTACGTGCAGGATGTCGGCGCGCGCGGAGGGCGTGGCGCTGCCGGTCAACGCGATGGTCGGTGGACGGCCGAGGAACGAACGAAACACGCCCAGGCGCCGATAGACGGGCCGGAATTCACTGCCCCACTCGGTGATGCAGTGGGCTTCATCCACCGCCAGCAACCCCACCGGCGTGCGGGCGGCGACGAGGCGGCGCGTGAGGGATGCCAGGCGCTCCGGCGCGCAGTACAGCAACGCGAGGCGACCACCGGTCGCCGCGTCGAGGATTGCGCGGCGTTGATCGGCATCGAGCTGGCTGTTGACGTACGCGGCCGCAATCCCACGGCGCCGCAGCGCTCCGACCTGATCCTGCATCAGCGAAATGAGGGGCGAGACGACGAGGGTCAGCCCGTCGGCGAGCAGCGCCGGCACCTGATAGCAGAGTGACTTCCCTGCCCCCGTCGGCAGGACGGCGAGCACATCTCGCCCCGCGAGGAGTGGGCCGAGCACTTTGAGCTGGTGCACGCGGAAACGCGGGTGGCCGAAGTGTTCGGCGAGCACGACGCGCGCCGCGTCCAAACCTCCACGAAACCCCGGCACAGCGTCACCCTATTATCCGGCGCCCGCGGCCCCCCTACCCCAAAACCGCAGGCGTGGCCACGTTTACGCGCCATGCATCCACTCCTCCTACCGACGCTCATGCTCATACAGGCCATCTCGTATCCTCCCACGCGCAAAGGCGACGTGGTTGACGACTATCACGGCACCAAGGTCGCCGATCCGTACCGCTGGCTTGAAGACGTCGACGCGCCGGAGACGGCGGCCTGGGTCGAGGCGGAGAACCGGGTGACCCTCGCCTACCTTGCCCAGATTCCGCAACGCGAGTGGATTCGGCGGCGGCTCACGGCGTTGTGGGATTATCCGAAATTCGGCGCGCCATTCAAGAAGGGTGGGCGCTACTTCTTCTTCAAAAACTCCGGGCTGCAGAACCAGGCGGTCCTCTACACGCAAGTGACGCTCACCGCCGAGCCGCGCGAGCTCCTGGACCCCAACACGCTCTCGGCCGACGGCACGGTGGCGCTCTCGACGGTCTCCCTTACGGAGGACGGCCGGCTGCTCCTGTACGGCACGTCGGGCAGCGGATCCGACTGGCAGGAGTTCCGTGTGCGGGACGTCGAAAGTGGACGCGATCGTCCTGACCATCTCAAGTGGATCAAGTTCTCGGGGGCCACCTGGACGCACGACGGCGCGGGATTCTTCTACAGCCGCTATCCCGAGCCGGCGGCGGGCAGCGACCCCTTAACGGGCGTGAACCGCGATCAGAAGGTCTACTATCACCGCCTCGGCACCGACCAGACAGCCGACCGCCTGATCTACGAACGCCCCGACCAGCCCGATTGGGGTTTCGCCGCCGAGGTCAGTGCCGATGGGCGCTACCTCGTGTTCTCGGTCTGGCTCGGCACCGACCGCCGCAACCGGATCTACTATCAGGACCTCGGGGACCCCACGCATCCCCAGCTCGTCGGACCGGTCGTGCGGCTGCTCGACGCGTTCGACGCCGGATACGAGTTCGTCGGGAACGACGGACCGGTGTTCTACTTCGCGACCGACCTCGACGCGCCCAAGAAACGCGTGGTCGCGGTCGATACGCGCCGGCCCGAGCGCGCCGCGTGGCGTGAGGTGATCCCGCAGGCCGACGATGTGCTCGAAGGCGTCCAGGTCATCCACGACACCTTCGTCGCGCGCTACCTGCATGATGCGCACTCGGTGTTGCGACTGGCCTCGCTCGACGGTCGCCCCGGCGGCGACCTCACGCTCCCCGGCTTGGGGTCGATCGTGCAGTTGAGTGGCGAGCGGCACGACACCGAGATGTTCTACGCGTTCACGTCATTCCTCTATCCCACGACCATCTTCCGTCACGATTTCACCACCGGGAAGACGACGGTGTTCAAGGCCCCCGCAATCGCCTTCGACCCGTCGGGCTACGAGACGGTCCAGGTGTTCTACCGGAGCAAGGACGGCACACGTGTCCCGATGTTCCTCACCTATCGCAAGGGACTGAAGCGCGACGGGTCCAACCCGACGTACCTCTACGGGTACGGCGGCTTCAACGTCAACATGACGCCCGCATTTTCCATCGGGGTGCTGGTGTGGCTCGAGATGGGGGGGATCTTCGCCCAGCCGGTGTTGCGCGGTGGCGCCGAGTACGGTGAGGAGTGGCATCAGGCGGGGATGTTGGGCCGCAAGCAGAACGTGTTCGATGACTTCATCGCCGCCGCGGAATACTTGATCGCTGAGGGCTACACCGCATCACCCAAGCTGGCCATCGGGGGTGGCTCGAACGGCGGCCTGCTCGTCGGGGCCGCGATGACGCAGCGTCCCGAATTGTTCGGGGCGGCCTTGCCGGCGGTCGGCGTGATGGACATGCTGCGCTTCCACCAGTTCACGATCGGGTGGGCGTGGGTCACCGAGTACGGGTCGGCGGACAGCGCCGCGCACTTCCCGTTCCTGTATGCGTACTCTCCCCTGCACCACCTGAAACCCGGGACCCGGTACCCGGCGACGCTCGTGACGACCGCCGATCACGACGATCGCGTGGTGCCCGGGCACTCGTTCAAGTTCGCCGCGGCGCTGCAGGCGGCGCAGGGCGGACCGGCCCCCGTCCTGATCCGTATCGAAACCAAGGCCGGCCACGGTGCCGGCAAGCCCACCGCGAAAATCATCGAGGAACAGACCGACCGGTGGGCCTTCATCGTCCGCAACCTGCAGATGAGTTTGCTCCAGCCCTAGGAGGCGTTGTGCCGAAGGTGACCTGCTCGCTGTGCGATTCGCCGGTGGACGGCCGTTCGCTGCGCTCCCCGCAGAAGCTCGAGAATCGCATCATCGACCTGATTAAGGCGGACCGGCCGGAGTGGGAGGGGAAGCGCGGCATCTGTCCGAACTGCTTGGAGCAATACCGGGCGAAGAAGTTCGTCGGCTACCTCGAGGCGGAGTACCGGAAGCTCTCGGAGATCGAGCACTCCGTGGTCTCGAAGATTACGCGACGGGGCCGAGTCAGCGGCGTGGTGCACAAGGACTTCGATGCGAACATGACCTTCGGTCAGCGCGTGGCCGACCGCGTGGCGCGTTTTGGCGGCAGCTGGCCGTTCATCGGAATATTCGGAGGCATCCTGCTGGTCTGGATGGTGGTCAACTCGTGGGTGCTGGCCACGCATCCCTTCGATCCCTACCCGTTCATTCTCTTGAACCTGGTCCTGTCCACACTCGCGGCCCTCCAGGCCCCGGTCATCATGATGAGCCAGAACCGGCAGTCCGAGAAGGATCGGATGCACGCGACCCAGGACTACGAGATCAACCTGATGGCGGAGATCGAGATTCGAGACCTGCACGACAAGATGGATTCGCTGCGGTTCAAACAGTGGCACGAACTGTGGCACATCCAGAAGCGGCAGATCGAATTGCTCGAGCATCTGTGTGAGCGCGGAGCGAACCCGGACCTGAAGGCGCCGGCCCCGACACCGTACGTGCCCCCGGAGCTATGACGGTAGGTGAAACGTCGGTGGATGAGGCGACGGTGGATAGGGCGATGGTTGCATGAGTGTTGACGCTCTCGCGGCATGATAGCGCGTGTTCGCCCACGAGAAACTCCAGGCTTGGCAGTTGTGCCATCAACTTCTTCTCGCCGTGTACGAAGCGACGAAGGGGTTCCCTAAACACGAGCTCTATGCCCTCACCTCACAGGCTCGCCGCGCCGCCTTCTCCTCGGCGGTAAACATTGTCGAAGGCTCTGCTAAGCGGGGCCCCAGGGAATTCAGAAGGTTTCTCGACATCAGCCTGGGTTCTCTGGCAGAGCTCTCGTACACGCTACGCGTGGCGCGTGATCTCAAACTGATTGATGATTCAGAGTGGAAGGTCCTGGATCGACTGCGACGACAGGCGGGAATGATGACTTGGAAACTCTATGCTGCCGTTGCGAGCGCGGCGAAACGAGCGTAGCCGTCGTCTTACCTCCCGTCGTTTTGTCTACCGTCGCTTTACCTACCGTCGCCTTACCCCGCATCCTTCCAGTCGATCGCATAGGTCCGGGAGCACTCGGGGCACTTCGCATCCTTCGCGCCTTCGGCGACGACGTAGCGCGCGTGGCAGCCAGGGCACACGAGGTGTGGCTCGCGGACGACGCTCCAGGTCTTGGGGGGGTCCTTGCGGATCTCCAAGTCCCCGCGCGACATCCGCACTTCGACGTGGTGGACGTCGAGTACGACGTAATCCTTCTTCTCGTCCTCCACCACGCGGTACCAGGCGCCGCGCCGCAGGCCCTGTCCTTCCGCCCGATTGCCGCGACTGCGCGCCCACCCGATGTCAGCCATGCGCTCCCCCGCCTCCACGTACGAGAACCAGAATCGCCGCTTGTGGCACGACGAGATGCGTCTTGCCTTCGAACGTGATCTCGACGGCCGCTTTCCGGAAGAACAACGCGTAGTCGCCGACTTCGGCCTGCATCGGCACGTACTTCACGTCCGCGCCGTGAATCTTCCACGGTTCCTCGTCCATGCTCGCGGGTTCGGCCATCGGCGTGCCGGGGCCCGTCGCGATGATGCGACCGCCCTGCACCTGACGGCCTTCGAGGGCGGTGGGGGGGAGGTAGAGGCCGACGTTGGTGCGCTCCTCGCCTTCCTCCGGCGTGATGAGCACACGGTCACCAACAACGATCAGTCGTTTCGGCATATCGTCCGGCACCCCAGATGAGTAGCCCGGGGGGGGCGTTTTGCGCAAGGCGCAGGCACCTCGTGACCTGCATCACGACCGCAACGCTTGACAGGGGCGGCGCGGTCTATATCAATGAGGCGCCGCGCCCTGACCGTTTTTTCCGATGTAGATCCGCGATCTCACTCCAAAGTGAGGGTCATGTGGCCATACAAGATTCTGCCGCCCAGAACCAACAGTGGGTCAGTATTCTCTCCCAGCTGGGGGGCGTCGTCTGGAGCGGAGTATTGTTGCTCGCCCAGTGGGACGTGTACCTGGCCCAGCAGCTTTTCTACGGCTCGTTCTGGGCCGTGCTGGGCAAATGCTTGCTCCTGGCTCCGCCCGCGACCGTGCTGGTGCTCGGGACATGGGGGACGATGGTCTCCGTGTTCACGATCCCGTTCCGGTTGGGACGCGCCGGATCCCTCCTGACCGGACTCCTGATGTCCTGGTGGGATGGGCTGCGCATGTCCTGGTTCTACTGGGCGGGACTGGTGCGTTTTCTCGTCGTGCTGGTGGGTTGGATGTGGGGCTTGCTCAAGGCCGCGGTGCAGCTCGTCTGGGGCACCGTGAAGGGCGCGGTCACCTCCCCGCTCGCCATGCTCGATGCCACGTCGCGCCGGCCCGGCGTCCCGTGGCCTTCGTTCTTCCTGCTGATCATCTGGTCGGCGGTCGAGGCGACGATCTTCACGTTCACGCTGCGCCCCACGATGTCGGAGCTGCTCGCCGGGATCACGGGCTATGATGTGAACCCGCTCTTCATGGTCCCGATCCTCTGGATCTTCTTGTACATCCTGATCGCGGGCAGCTTCGCCTGTATTCAGGTGTTGAACGACGCGATCAAGACCCGCCAGATCGGGCAGATCGTTGCGATGATCGCCGTCGAGTTCGCGGTGGCGCTGTTCGAGGTGCTGTTCCTGTACCGTGAGCTGGTCGATGCCATCACGCCGTGGCTCGCGCAGAATGGGTTCACGCTGGGCGTGTACGGCACCATCGGTTTGGCGATGTTCGCCTGGGTCGGCGTCCGCGGCATGACGTGGTTCTTGTTCGGCCGGTTCGGCGCGCCGGCGATGCTCGGCCTGCTGGGACGGACCGCGATGGGCCAGGAGTTCGGCGGCGGTGCCCAGGGCGGCCCGCCGGCGGGCCTCGAGTTCTGGAAGGGGCCGATCAACGCGTTGAAGGCGGAGCGTGAGTGGTTCAAGAAGGAAGGCAAGGAGGTCTTCGAGCTGATGTCCTTGCCGATCCTCCAGCTCCTCGCTGCGGGGTTCAACTTCCTGATCGTGGCGGTCGTAGGCAAACCGCACTTCTCGCTGCCGTTCCGCTCGATCGATGAAGTGCTTGCCAGCACGCCGTTCGCTGGCAAGGGAGCGGAGGGGGGACACTAATGCGCACCAGAGTGCTGTTGCCGCTGGCGCTCGTCGCTGCGGTGGTCACATGCAAGCCGGCCGCGAACGCCAAGCCGCCCAAATCGACGCTCGTGGTCGGGATCGACGTGTCGGGCTCATTTCGCGCGACCCCCTATTTCAACGATGCGATCGATTTCGCGGCGCTCTACATTTACGCCCACCTGCATGGCATCGATGGCATGCAACAGAACACCGAGATTTTCGTGGGCTCGTTGGGTGGCGAGCGGCCGGGCCAGCCCAAGTCGTTCCACCCGATTCAGGACCTGACGGAGAAGACGTCGCAAGAGATCGCGGCATCGCTCCGGGCGTGGTTCCCCGAGACCGATCCGATCACCGACTACAACGGCTTCTTCCAACGGCTCTCGGTCCACATCCGGCGACAGAATCTGGTACTGGCGCCGCTCAACGTCGTCATGTTTACGGATGGTCAGCCGGACTTCCCGGGAGCGGGTCGACTGACGACCGAACAGAAGTTCGGCAAGGTCGACATGAGTCCCCTGGAATACCTGTCCCGGAGCGTGACGGTGCGTGTGCTCTACGTGCGGCCCGTCGTGGCCCAGAACTGGGAGCGGCTGGTCAAGCGCGAGCGCGTACGCGTGTGGACCCAGGACGCGGACATCATGAAAGGCTGGCGCCGTCACGAGATTCCCGGTGCGGAGCTGGCGCAAGAGGACTCGCTGCTCAGCTGGATGAGGGAGATCGTCGACTTCCGGATCCGGCGCGGGAAGATTCTCTAGGAAACAGCCTGCACCCAGGCGGCCGGATCGGGCGCCGCGTGCGGGACCAGAGACCGCCACAACTTGTACGGTAGCTTGGCGAGGCCGCGCAGTTCGCGGCCTCGTTTCACGAGCGGGATCAGCCTTCGCGCTCTGTCAGAACCCCCGGGACGGCGCGCACCAGGGTCCACGCCGTTTCGATGGCCGCCGGGAGATCCGCCGGGGGGGTCAGCAGAACTTGTCGAACGCGGCGGTCAAATCGGCCGCGATATCGCGCGCGTTCCGGCCCTCGATGTTCCGGCGCTCGAGCATGAAAACGACTTGTCCGTCTTTGAGGAGCGCGATCTGGGGCGACGACGGCGCGTACCCGGTGAAGTAGCCGCGGGCGCGCGCCGTGGCATCGGCGTCCTGCCCGGCGAACACCGTCGTGAGCCGTGCCGGCCGGCGCGTATGCTGAATGGCGAGCGCCGCGGCGGGCCGGGCGTTGCGTGCCGCGCAGCCGCAGACCGAGTTGACCACGACGAGTGTCGGGGCCTTCTCGCTGGCCAGCACACGATCTACCTCATCCGGTGTGCGCATCTCGGTGAAGCCGAGGCGCGTCAGCTCCTCCCGCATCGGGCGCACCATCTCGGGATCGTACATGGGAACGTTGAGACGTGTCATGCAGGAAAGCTAACCGGTGGTCACTGCCTGAAGTAGTACACGAACTTGCCGGTCAGCTGTCCCCGTTGGGGACGGCTCCACGGAATCCCGCCGCTGAGACCCGTGGGCCAGCCGCTGTTCCACACCACATAGAGATCGCTCCCCGGCTTCGGGATCCAGTGGAACCGGGCGTTGAGACGCAGCCGGTCCGACTCGTTGTCGTGCTGGAGAAAGAGTGTGGTGGAAAGACGTGGCGATGCGGCGACGTCGAGGCGCAGCCGCGTGGACCGGGCGATAAACCGGCCCGTCGCCAGGCGCACGTTCTGCTGTTCGAACTCGAGGTTCGTGATGAGGTGCGGGGCAGTCCGAATCGTCAACGCGGTCGACACCTCGGTCGCCGTGCCCGTATAGAAACCCCCTGCGGATGCGGTGAGATCGAACCCGACGGGACGGCCCGCCGAGCTCTCGATGCTCACCTCGGCGCGATTGTACCAGTACTGGCCGGCGGCGACGGTGTCGCCGGGGAAGATCTCGAACGGCGCATCGGGAACGTCCTCGAAGCGCTGGAGCGTCACGGCGAATTCGTCTCCGCTCTCGAGCTCACCGCCGAGGGGCGATACCACGAATGAGGCGTGCGACCGCGGGCCGTCCAGGTGCGTCGTGACGTCCCATTCGATAAACGTGACGTGGAAGCGCCGAATCCCCAATCGGTGTGGCCGCGGAAAATAGTCGATGTGCCCGGTATGGCGAATGACATCGTGCTCGAGGACGAACCCCAACGCCGGATCGAACGCCCCGCCTGTGATGTTTACGCCGACGAAATTGTCCCACCGATCGTTGGGGTAGTCGACGCCGAGGCGCGCCGCTCTCCCTGCTGGGGCGCCAGCCGAATCGCGCTGCGCGCTGGCAAAACCGAGCAGTACGAGGTTTTGCCCTCGAACGAGGAAGGGCATGTTGAAGTCCACTCCACCGGCGAGACCGGGTCCCCGCTGTCCCGGCAGCGAACGACTCGTGACCATGGCGCCCACGAACCCGGTTGCGAGGACGTCACGGCGCGCGCGCGCGACAAAGTCCCACGCGTCCTCGCTTCCGCCGGTTCGCACGGCGAGCATCCCGATGCGCTGGTGCCCCAGGCGCCCTGTCAGTCGCGCGCCGGCCACGAGCGGGATGGCGGTGCCGTCGGCCGCAAGCCCGATGCGGCGCGTATAGAACAGCTGTTGGCGACCGGCCTGGCCGAAGTCGAAGAGGCTGCCGGACTCGAGGAAGAAAGGCCGCTTTTCGGGAAAGAACAAAGGGAATCGCGTCAAATTGACGACCTGCCGGTCCACGTCGACTTGCGCGAAGTCGGTATTGGTCGTCAAGTCCAAGGTGAGCGCGCCGGTCAGGGCGACTTTGGCGTCGAGCCCGGCCTTCGCGGTGCCCTCCCCCAAGGCGAGGATGCTGTCGCTGCCGTCGGCGTGGTAGTCGAGCTCGCGTATCGCGCCCGTCGCCGCGACGTAGGGGCGCAACTCGGCTCTGCTGCGGCCGGGGAGGTCGGTCAGGCCGTCCAGCGCGCCTTCGGCCGGCATGTAGAGGAGGCCTTCCGTGCGGCGCCAGGCGCGCCACAGGACGTACTCGTTGGTACGTCGGATCACGCGTCGAAAGTTCGCTCCCCAGCGCGACGCATCGACGCGGTACCGCAGCGTCGGCCATGGGATGAGCACTTCGGCCGTCCACCCGCTCGACGTGACCCCCGCCCGGGCATCCCACACGCCGTCCCATTCTTCATTGTCGCCCTCGAAGGACGCGACCTCAGCGTCCTGCAGGGCGCCGTTCGGATTGACCGTGAATACGAGTCCCGAACGATGGTCGTATAACGGATCGAGGAGGATCGAGAACGAATCGTCCGAGTCGAAGTCTGCGTCGCGCCGCAGTTGAGCATGGCGGATCGCGTCGGGGCGGGAGTCGTGGGCCCACAGGGCGACGTAGAGGCCGCGTGGCGTGGCGAGGATTCGGACGACGGTGCGCTGGCTGCTGGGCCGGCCCTCCTCGGGCTCCTGTTGCGTGAAGGCGGTGATGGAGTCGGTGGTGAACCACACGGACTCGTCCGGGATGCCGTCGAGGCGCAGGGGCGTCGCGGTGTAGGCGACTTGCAGGACCGACTGCAGGGCCAACAGCGCGGCGATCATCGCTTCACGAAGCGGAGCAGGAAAGCCGCGACGAGCAGGGCCACCGCCAACCAGATGAGCCAGCGCAGGTCGAGCGCCATGCCGACGAGTCCGACGACCAACCCAACACCGCCGAGCCACGCCTTGGCGGTGACGAGCTTCACTTCTTGAGAAACGCCGTCAGCGCGGCTCGGAAGTCGGGGGTGCTGCGGCTCACCGCGTTGACGTCGGCGCCGAGGCGGATGCCCTCCTCGAAACTGAGCCCGTCGAGTTGGTAGAACTGTTGCTTCGTGAAGGCGACGGCCGAGGGACTGGACGCCGCGAGCCCGCGCAATACCTCGCCGGCCTGCTCCTCGAATGCGGCATCCTCGTAGACCCGCGACACGAGCCCCACCGCTGCCGCCTCGCTCGCGTCGAGTGACCGGCCCGTGGCCGCCAGGTCGAACGCCACTTTCTCGCCCACCGCGCGCCGCAGCAGGGCCATGACGATCGCCGGCACGAAGCCGCGCTGCACCTCGGGATACCCGAATTGGGCCGACTTGGCGGCGAGGACGATGTCGCATCCCGTTGCCAAGCCGCAGCCGCCGGCCAGCGCGCGCCCCTGCACCACCGCGACGATCGGCTTCGGGAGGCGGCGCATCCGCGGGAAGATGCCGCCGAAGTGCAGGGCGGCCTGGCGATTCTGCTCAGGGGTGCGGTCGGCCGACGCGAGCAGCTCGTTCAAGTCCATCCCGGCGCAGAAATCGCGGCCGGCGCCCCGCAGCGCGATCACGCGCACCTCGGCGTCGAGGTCGGCACGCTCGAGGGTCGCGAGCAGGGCGTCGATCATCGCGGTATCGATCGCGTTGCGCTTGTCGGGACGATTGAGCGTCGCCGTCAGGATGCCGTCGGTGACAGTCACCTGGACCCGATCGCTCACCGGGACACCTCGATCTCCATGCGCAGCAGCGCCGTCGAAAACACCTTTCCTTGCGCGTCCGTCTTGAGGGAGATCGTGCCGCCGCCATCCAACGCGCCGTGCAGCAGGAAGTTCAAGGCGTGCAGGTTCGGGAGCTCGAAACGCTCGACCTTGCCCGTGATCATGCCCTTGAAATGACGCGCCACCCGGGCCGCCGTCACGTGCTTGACGAGGAGCGGATAGTACTTCGGATGTGTGGCGATCAGCCCCACGTTGGCCGTGTCTCCCTTGTCACCCGAGCGCGCATGGGCAATCGCGAGGAGCTGTTTCTTCATACGGCGACCACCTCCACCATCGGCTTCACCACCTGCTTGTCGATGAGGGCCGGCCAATACGCCACGATCTCCTCGGGCTTGGGGCGCCCGCCTGCGAATCCCGTCACGCTCGGCGGGCCATTCAGAATCAAAGGCGCGATCTCGCGCGTGAACCGATCGACCGGAGCCTGTTCCCGGGCACGGACGCCGATTCTCAGTTGCACCTCGGGGACATCGTCCGCTTGCCGCGCCTTTCGGGCGAGCGGGCCATGCGTCGCATCGACGCCGACGAACTCCGTGTGAATGGCCTCGAACGAGAGCTTCAGGTCCTTGAGCCGCTGGCGGAGGATTCGATCGGCGGCCTCCGCTTTCGCGAGCGCGTCGGGCCAGGAGTAGACCAGCGTGCCCACCGCCTTGTAGCCGTAGGAGTACGCGATCGACACCTTGAGTTTGTCGGTCGCGGGTTTTCCCCTGACACCTGACACCCTCACCCTATCCTTGCGGACCTGGCTGAGTTGGATCGTCGTAAAGTCGGCCACGCAGTCGGGCGTGATATACGCCGTTGGGTCCCCCATCTCGTACACGAGCTGCTCGGTGACGCCCGGCACGTCGATGCGCCCGCCGGTCCCGGGATGCTTGACGATCTCGAACGAGCCGTCGGCGTGCCCTTCGACGATCGGGTAGCCGACGTTGGCGAGGTCCGGGACGCGCTGCCAGTCGATCAAACGGTTTCCTCCGCTTGCTTGCGCCCCGCACTCGATGATGTGTCCCGCCACGGTGCCTGCCGCCATCAGGTCCCAGGCGCTCGCGGGCCAGTTGAACGAGTGGATCAACGGTGCCAACGTCAGGCCGGTGTCCGTAACGCGTCCCGTGATCACGATATCGGCGCCCTGCCGCAGGGCGTCGACGATCGGCCACGCGCCCAGGTAGGCATTCGCCGAGAGGACGTGGTCGCGTACGTCGCGCAGCGGCCGCCCCGTGTCGAGGTTGGTGAGGGCGTGCCCGCGGGCCAGCAGTCCGTCGAGGCGGTCGAGCAGATTGTCGCCGGTGACGATCCCGATCTTGAGTTTGCCCTGCAGGCCGAGTCCGCGCGCTGCCTCCGCGACGGCCGCCGCGCATGCGCCGGGGTTCACGCCGCCGGCGTTCGCGGTGACTTTGATCTTGCGTTGCGCGAGTACCGGGAGAATCCGCTGCATCAGCGGGATGAAGTCCTTCGCGTATCCCAGCGCGGGGTCCCGAGACTTCTGTTTTTGCATGATGGACATTGTGACTTCGGCGAGATAATCCATCATCAGGTAGTCGATCGGCCCGCCCGTGACCTGGCGGTAGGGCGCCTCCAACCAGTCCCCCCAAAAGCCCTGCCCCGCCGCGATCCGGACGACCTTCGTCATCGCTCAACCGTGCTGCGGCGCGCCGCTGTGGCTCCTCCCGCCGTGCCCGTCGTGACACGCGTCTCGACGAGTGGCCCGAAGCCCTGCGGCAGGTCGATCGCCGACGCGCCGGGCACCGGCAGGGCGACGGCGGCGCGTCCGCCGGCCACCACCGATAGATCGCTGCCGTCTCCCAGGGGTTTGTCCTTACCCAGGAAGCGAATGCGCACACTGCCGCTCCAGGGGTGACCGGGGAGTCGCGCGAACGCGGGGTACAGCTCGACCGTGAGCGGTCGCCCCGTGAGCTTCTCCGGAACCGCGAAGCTCAGCCGGCCGAATGCGTAGTTCACGGCCTCGTTCGCGCCGGGGATTTGTTGGCCCGTCGAATCGTAGACCGTGACGCTGAAATCGGTAAACTCGTCCCACAAACCGGGCGACAGCTGCACGTCGACCTCGGCGCGTTTCGCCCACGCCGGCGCGCGCACCGACAGCGTCTCCGCCGGGAGGCCCCGCCCACTCATCGTGTACGTCCGCTCCGCGCCCACGAGCACGTGGGTCACTCGACCGCTGACGGTGCCGTCGTGCACGCTCGACGCTTCAACGCCGGTTCCCGCTGGATTGAGCGCGACGGCGCCCAGCTCGGCACGCACGGTCGCCGTGACGGCATTCAGAGGCGGTGCCACGATGTCGAGCTCGTACACGCCGGGCACCAGGTCCTCGCCGCGCACCGTGACGACGGCCGTACCGCGATCTTCCCCACCCACCTCGACGTCTTCGGGCGCCGAGCGCGCGGGGGCGCCGTTCGGCTCGTACAAACGAACGGTGGCGCGCTGGCTTTGCGAATCGGGCAGCGTCACCGTCGCGCGCAGGGTCGCGCCCGGCTGCGGCGCGCGAAGGAAGTAGCGCCGCACCGCCGCTGGGCCGAGACCCCGGCGCTCGTCGTAGAGCGGCCGCTGGTCCAGCTCGTGGGGGACGATGACGGTGTTGACGAGCGTGAACAGTGCCCCGGCGAGCGTATCGCTGGGATTCTTCGCCGTCACGGTCCCGATGTACACGCCGGGCGCGGAGAGCGCGCTGCGGACGTACCCGACTGTGATGTCCGTCGCGCGCGGTGCCACATCCACTGAGTCCGGGACCGTCAGCCAGGGGGCGTCGGCGTGGAGTTTGAATTGCGCCGCGCGCAGACCCGCCAGGTGACGAACAGTGAACGTGGCACCGCTGTCGCCGCCGAGTCCGTCGCGATGATAGGCCGCCGACGCGCCGCCCGTCCCCACGTGTACCGCGTACACGGAGCCTTGATGACCGGCCTTGAGCCATTGGTATGCGGCCTCGAGCACCGGTGTCCCGGTCCCCTGGTCCACGATCGTGGCGCCGGCGAATGGCCGGGCCGACACGCGCAGTGCCTGAACCAACTCAGCCGAGCTCACGCGGCGCCCTTCCTGCGCCATCGCCGACATCAGGCACGCCACGAGCCCCGCTGCATGGGGCGCGGCCATGCTCGTGCCGCCCTTGATCTCGTCGCCCGTGGCCCACGGGGGCACCACCGAGAAGGCGACGCCGGGGGTGACCAAGTCGGGCTTCGCCAGCTCGCCACCCCGCGAGCTGAACCAGCCGAGCACGTCGCGCGGCGCGGGCACGCCCGGCTGCGGCGCGCGCGTGAAGACGCCGGGGTACGACGCCCCGACCGACAGGGCCAGGTCGGCCGAGCCGGGGAAGCCCATCGTGGACAGGCCGGGTCCGTCGTTGCCCGCGCTGATCGCGAGCACGACGTCGGGATGCGACGAGAGGTACGTGTTCACGAGCGAATCCATCACCGCGCGCCCCTCGTGCTCGTTGCCCACGCCGAAGCTGAGGTTCAAGACGAGCGGCAGATTGCGTTGCGCCGCGAAGCGCGCCGCGTAGTCCATGGCGCGCCACATGCTCGCGTGGACCGTGACACCACCCCGCGCGTTGTTCGCAATCTTGAGACCGATGACCTGGGCCCCGGGGGCCACGCCGTCGAAGCCCGCGACGTTGAACAGGTTGTGCCCAGCGGCGATGCCGGCGACATGCGTCCCGTGCGCCGAGGTGTCGAAGAAGAGGTCGAGCCAGGGCGGTGTGTCGGCGGGCGCGCCCGCCGGGGGGTCCGCGAAGTTCGCCACGAGCGTGATGGGGCGCGCGCCCAGCGCGATCGTCTCGCGGCCCTGCCGGTAGTCGTGCAGGGGCATCTCATCCTCGAACGACCCGTCGAGATTCGTGTCGAGGAAGGCAACCCAGCCGTCCGTCGCCTTTACGACGATGACGGGAAAGACATCGGTATTCTCGCCGTTGCCGTTCACGTCTCCGGCGGGGAGCGGCCCCAGCGGCAGCTCGCGGAACACGCCCGCGTACCAGGTCGTCGCGCCGGTCAGGCGCCCGATGCGCGCCGCACCCGTCAGCAGGGCGCCATTGACCCGCACGCGATCGTCGGCCTCCCGCACGACGGGGGTCAAGCCGATCCGGCCCTCGCCCGAGAAGTCCCGCAGATCGAGGATCTTGGGACTCCCGGGGCTCGTCGCGATCAGCCCGGCGACGCCCGGATCGATACCGCTGTCGAGAATCGCGATCAGCACGCCGCGGCCGTCGTACGTGGGGTGCGCGGTGCGGAACACGTCGACGCCCGTGCTCTTGAGCGGCATGAGCCCCAACAGGAACGCGACGGGCGGCTCCACCGCCGGCTCCGCGCGACTGGCGTCGGGTCGCGTCTTGGGCGGCGTCGCGGGCGGCGTGGCCGTCTTCGGGACGGGCGCGGTCGGCCCCGCTTTCGTGCCGGCGCAGGCAGCGATGAACGCGAGCAGCAGCAGCGAGCGCCTCATGGATGACTCGTCAACGTGAAGGCTCCGAGGTGGGGACCGGCGAATTCGTTCGAGGTCTCGAGCAGGAAGGCCAGCAGGTCGCGCGTGTCTTCGGGCGTGATGATCGCGTCGACGAACCCACGGGCAGCGGCGAACTTCGCGTCGAGCTGCTGCTCGTAGTCCGCGCGCATCGCGTCGACCGCGGCGGCGTTGTCGGGTTGGGCCGCGTCGGCGCCGTACACCGCCTGGATGGCCGACTCGCCCTCCATCACGGCCATACGCCCCGTCGGCCACGACAGGATGAAATCCGGGTCGAACCCCTGCCCCGCCATCGCGTAGTAACCGGCGCCGGACGCGTGATTCACGGTGAGCACCAGCTTCGGAACCGTCGCGGTCGCCATGGCCTCCACGAACCGCGCGCCCGCCCGGATGATCCCTGAGTGCTCCGCTTCGGTCCCGACCATGAACCCGGAGACATCTTGAATGAACAGCAGGGGGATGCGCTCCCGGTCGGCGTTCTCGATGAAGTACGCCACCTTCTCGGCGCTCTCCGTATAGACGATGCCACCGATCTTCGGGGGTTCACCCTTCTTCTTTCCCTTGATCACGCCACGCGAATTCGCGATGAGCGCCACCTGACGTCCTTCGATCGCGCCATGACCACAAATCATCTCCGGGGCGACGTCGGGTTGGAACTCATCGAGCCGGCCGCCATCGAGCAGGCATTCGAGCACCGCGCGAACGTCGTAACTCATGCGGTGATCGGCCGGGAGCAATTCGTACAGCTCTTTGGGATCACGCTTGGGCGCGGAGTGCGTGCGCCGGGCGCTGTTCGCGTGGGGCAGCCGGGCCACGTACTCCCGCAGCCGGACCAGGCACTCGCGGTCGTCCTTGGCTCGATAGTGGGCGACGGCGCTCACCGACGTATGCGTCGCGGCGCCGCCGAGCGATTCGGCGTCGACCACCTGGCCGGTAGCGCCCTTCACGAGGTTCGGCCCGCCGAGGCCCATGAACGACGTGCCCTCGACCATGAAGATCACGTCGGAAAGGGCCGGGAGGTATGCGCCGCCGGCGATGCACGGGCCCATCACGGCGGCGATCTGTGGGACCTTCAAGTAGCGCCGCATGATCGAGTTGTAATAGAAGATGCGCGCCGCCCCATACTGCCCGGGAAACACGCCCCCCTGGTACGGCAGGTTCACACCGGCCGAGTCGACGAGGTAGATGATGGGGACACGCTGGCGCATCGCGATTTCTTGCGCGCGGAGAATCTTCTTGATCGTCTCGGGCCACCAGGACCCCGCCTTCACGGTCGCGTCGTTCGCGACGACCACCACCGGCCGTCCTCCGACCCGGCCCAACCCCGTCACCACTCCGGCGGCGGGCGCCTGACCGTCGTACTGATCCCACGCGACCAACAGCCCGATTTCGAGCCAGGGGCTCCCCTCGTCGAGGAGTCCGGCGACGCGCTCGCGCGCGGTCAATTTCCCCTGCTCGTGCTGGCGACGGACCTTGTCGGGGCCGCCCCCCTGCTCGAGGCGCGAGCGGAGGGCGAGGTAATCGTCGCTGAGCGTCTTGAGGCGGCTCACAAACAACGGGGCGTGGGGCGTGGTGCGTGGGGCGTGGGACTACGCGGCGACATGTTCCGCGGCCCAGTCCTGGATGTACTTGATCAGATCCGATGTTGGAGTCCCGGGCCCGAAGAGCTTCCCGGCCCCCTGTTGCTCGAGCGCGGCCATGTCCTCCGGCGGGATGATGCCGCCGCCCGTCAGGAGCACGTCCCGACGGCCGGCGGCGTCGAGTAGTTTGCGGACGCGCGGGAAGAGCGTCATGTGCGCGCCCGACAGGATGGACAGGCCGACGACGTCGACGTCCTCCTGGATCGCGGCTTGGGCAATCATCTCCGGCGTCTGATGGAGCCCGGTGTAGATCACTTCCATCCCCGCGTCGCGCAACGCCGCCGCGACGACCTTGGCGCCGCGGTCGTGGCCATCGAGCCCCGGCTTCGCGACCAGGATGCGGATGGGCCGCTGCTTCTTGGCCATCAGGCGCGGAAACGCAGCAGCGCCGCCAGCCCGTCCACCACGCGGCGCGCCTTGTCGTCGTACAGCACGTCGACCTGGGCGCGCTGGCGCAGCGCCTCTTCGACGGCCTCGTCGATCCGCGGGTCGGCGTCGGCCCCGTCGGCGAGCAGGGTCCGCACCTGGCCGCGGCCGAGGGTCTTGAGCGTCGCGTCGATCCCGTTGACGGCCCATCCCGTCCCCACGCCTTCCTTCGCCGCATCCGCATGGGCGCGTTCCCAGGCGCGCTCGCGCTCCTCGCGCAGGGCCAGGGCCGCCTCGCGCACCTCGGCGGCCGTCACCTGTTTGGTGTTGAGCCGCACGACGCCGAGCACGAGATCGTGCAGGTAGGTATGCAGGTGCGGCACGACGGCGCCGGCATCGACGCCGACGCCCGCGACCACGAGTCCCGACAGCGGGCGTTGGCTGTGAATCTGGAAGATGCGGTCGGCCACGTGCGCGTAGAGCCGCTGCTTCTCGGTGCGGATGCGCATGTGGTAATTGTGCTCGCCCGCGCCCGACACGGCGTGAAACCGGCTGCCGCGCGACGCCTCGACCCCGGCAAGGGCCGTCAGCTCCGTGCAGTCGAACGCGGTGACCTCGAAGAAGCGCGCGGCTGTGCGGTCGCACACGGCGACCAGGATCGTCCCGAACTCCTCCTCGAGCGCGACCAGCTCGCGGACGAGCGGCACGTGGTCGACGCTCAAGCGGGAGCGATGGACGTGCGGCAGGGACAGGGCCTCGAAGAGCCCCAGTCCCCGCGAGGCGAACACGGCGATGCCGCGCGTCGACGGCAGGCGGCCCGGGTCCTCGAAATACGCGAGCACGCGACCCAGATCGGCCGCGATCGCCTCTCGGTCAGCGCGCTCGAGTGGACGCGTGGCGAGCGTCGCGACCGTCTCTCGCACGCGGTTCTTCATCTTGATGAGGTACTTGCCGCGCGTCTTGTCGCGCGGCTCGAGCTTCAGGTAGCACGACACGATCCAGTGGGGACCGGGCTCGATGGCGGCGAGCGCCGCCACGCTGGCGCTCAGATCGCGCTCGATCGGCACTACGGCCTGGCGGCTCACGGCTAGAAGAACACCGGCTCGCGGTACGCGCCCCAGACGCGCTCGAGCGCGTGGCGGATCTCGAACAGGGTGGCGTACGCGCGGGCGCAATCGAGCATCGGCCCGAGCACGTTCCCATCGGCCTCGGCCGCCTGGCGGAGCGCCTCGAGGCGCCGCTCCACGAGGGCGTTGTCGCGCTGCGCGCGGAGTGTGGCCATGCGGCGCTTCTGACCGTCTTCGGCGTCGTCCGACACCTTGAGGATCTCGACCGGATGGTCCTCGTCGGACAGAAACTCGTTGACGCCGACGATCACCTTCCCGCCCGCCTCTACCTGGCGCTGGAACGCGGCGGCCGACTGCGCGATCTGGCGCTGGAACCACCCCGCTTCGATGCCCCGGACCACGCCACCCACGGACGCGATTTCCGCGAACAGCGCCTCGGCTTCGCGCTCGAGCTGATCGGTCAAGGCTTCGAGGTAGTACGACCCGCCCAGCGGGTCGATCACCTCAGCGATGCCGGTCTCGTGCGCGAGGATCTGCTGCGTACGCAGCGCGACCTGCACCGCCTGCTCCGTGGGGAGCGCGAGGGTCTCATCCAGCGAGTTGGTGTGCAGCGACTGCGTGCCGCCGAGCACGGCGGCGAGGGCCTGGTAGGCCACGCGCACGATGTTGTTGAGGGGCTGCTGCGCCGTCAGGGTCACGCCGGCGGTCTGGGAGTGGAACCGCATCATCCAGGAGCGCGGCTCCTTCGCGCCGTAGCGCTCCCGCATGTGTCGCGCCCAGATGCGGCGCGCGGCGCGCAGCTTGGCGATCTCTTCGAAGAAATCGTTGTGGATGTCCCAGAAGAAGGAGAGGCGAGACGCGAAGTCGTCCACGTCGAGCCCGCGGGCGACGCCGCGCTCCACGTAGGTGAATCCGTTCGCCAGCGTGAACGCCAGCTCCTGCGCCGCGGTCGCCCCCGCTTCGCGGATGTGGTAGCCCGAGATCGAGATCGTGTTCCACAGGGGCGTGTGCGTGGCGCACCAGTCGAACATGTCGACGATGACTTTGAGCGCGGGTTCGACCGGATAGACCCAGGCGTGCTGGGCCATGTATTCCTTGAGGATGTCGTTCTGCACCGTGCCGCGCAGCTTCTCGATCGGCACGCCCTGCTTTTCGGCGGCCGCCACGTAGAAGCAAAACAGGATTGCGGCGGGGCCGTTGATCGTCATCGACGTGGACACCTGGTCGAGCGGAATGCCGCGGAACAGGTCCTCCATGTCGGCGAGCGACGAGATCGCGACGCCGCACTTCCCTACCTCACCCTCGGCCCGAGGATGGTCCGAGTCGTAGCCCATGAGCGTCGGGAAGTCGAAGGCGACCGACAGGCCCGTCTGCCCATGCTCGAGCAGGAACTTGTAGCGCTGGTTCGTGTCCTCGGCACTGCCGAATCCGGCGAACTGGCGCATCGTCCACAGCTTGCCGCGGTACATCGTGGGGTGGATGCCGCGCGTGAACGGATAGGCGCCGGGGGTGCCGAGTTGCCGCTCGACGGCGAATCCCGCGAGGTCGGCTGGTGTGTAGACTGGTTTGCGTTCGATGGTCATTCTGACGCCCCCCTCCCTGCGGCTGCTCGGACCTGGTCCAGGATCTCCTCTGCGACGTCGTAGGGGCTCCGCGTCCCGCCCGTCACGTCGGCGAGCCGCTGAGCCAACAGCTCCTCGGCCCGCGTCTCGTCCCACACCCACTGCCGGACCGCGCGATTGATGACGGCCCGCGTGCGCGCCGCGAGGCGTTTCGCACGCCGCTCGGCGAGCTCGCCGGTCTCCGCGAGGTAGGCGTGGTGCCGGTCGAGCGCTGCCACCAACTCCGCGACGCCGTCGCCTTTCGACGCCACCGTCATGATGACCGGCGCTTCCCAATCGGCCTTTACCTCCGCCGCCCTCCGCCGCCCTCCGCCGTCCGCTTTCGGCGCGTGGTGCGGCGTGATATGCGCAAACGCATTCCCGCGCCGAATACCCAGCATCACTTCGACTTCCTGTTTCAGTTTATCTGCGCCCGGCCGATCGCTCTTGTTGATCACGTACACCTCCGCGATCTCCATGACGCCGGCCTTCAGGGTCTGGATGCCGTCTCCCGACTCCGGCACCAACACCAGCACCGTCGTCTCGGCGGTGGCGGCGACGTCCAACTCGGTTTGCCCGACGCCCACCGTCTCGATGAGAATGCGCTCGAACCCGAACGCCTCGAGCACGTCCGCCACTTCTTCGGTGGTGGTGGCGAGGCCGCCCTGCGCGCCGCGCGTCGCCATCGACCGGATGAACACCCCCGGGTCGAGGCTCACCGACTCCATGCGGATGCGATCGCCGAGCAGGGCCCCACCGGTGAAGGGGCTCGTGGGATCGACCGCGATGACGGCCACCTTGCGACCTTGTTCGCGATAGCGCTGGATGAGCTGCTCGGTGAGGGTGCTCTTTCCGGCCCCCGGCGGTCCGGTGATGCCAATCCGATGCGTCAGGCCACGTCCCACGCGGTTGTGCAGCTGCGAGAGCACGCGCTCGAACCCGTCGCGCTGGTTCTCGACCAGGCTGATGGCGCGCGCCAGCGCCGCGGTGTCACCCCGCTCGAGGCCGGCGAGGATGTCGTCGGTGTGCATGCTTCCCGAAAGATAGCGGACGCCGCCCGTCACAGCACGGTGCCGCGCAGGATCAGGCTGGCGGCCGTGAAGTAGATGACCAGTCCCGTCACGTCGACGAGCGTGGCGACGAACGGGGCCGACGCGCTCGCCGGGTCGAAGCCCAACCGGCGCAGGATGAACGGCAACAGCGAGCCGGCGAATGTGCCGAACGTCACGACGCCGATGAGGCTGCAGAACACCGTCGCGGCGACCAGCATGTAGTGCGGGCCGTAGATAGGGCTGACCTTCTGCCAGATGACGATCCGCAGGAATCCGATGCTCCCCAGCACGACGCCCAGCACAAATCCGGCGCCGAGCTCGCGGCTGACCACGCGCCACCAGTCGCGCAACCGCACCTCGCCGAGGGCCATGGCGCGGATGACCAGGGTCGTCGCCTGCGAGCCGGAGTTCCCGCCGCTCGAGATGATGAGCGGGACGAACAGCGCCAGGACGACGGCGCGCGCGATTTCCGCCTCGAAGAACGCCATGGCGGTTGCGGTGAGCATTTCGCCGAGGAAGAGGGCCGAGAGCCAGCCGGCGCGCTTCCGCACCATCCGGTGGAAGGCGGTCTGCAAGTACGGTGCGTCGAGGGCCGACGAACCGCCCAGCTTCTGGATGTCTTCCGTGGCTTCCTCTTCGGCGACCGCCACCACGTCGTCCGCGGTCACGACGCCTTTCATCCGCCCCTCACGGTCCACGACCGGGGCGGCGGCCAGCCGGTGTTCCGCGAAGAGGTGCGCCACGTCTTCCTGGTCGGCTTCCTCCGGGATCGTGATCACGTCTGTGTTCATGAGGTCCGCGACCCGGGTCGCGGGGTCGCCGGCGACGAGATCCGTCAGCGATACCTGCCCTGCCAGCTTCCCGTCGGCGTCGAGGATGTACGCGAAGGCCGGCGTGTCCCGCCCGCTGCGCTGCTGCGCCTGGCGCCGGAAATAGCCGAGGGCTTCCGCGACCGTCATCTCCGGGCGCACGCGAATGTAGCGCGGGTTCATCAGGCCACCCGCTTCGTCCTCCGCGTATGCGAGCAGCGCGATGACCTCGGCGCGCGTCGGCTCATCGAGCAGCGCCAGCAGGCCGCTGCGTTGATCCCCGGGAGAGGCCTGGATCACGTCCGCGACGTCGTCCGGAGCGAGGGTGCGTATCCACTGCCGCCGTTCACCGAGCGACAGTGCGAGCACGATGTCCACCTGGTCCGACGCGCTCAGATCGAAGAAGAACTCGTGCGCGAGATCCGGCGGCAGCTGTTTGAGGCGCCGCGCCCGGTCGGCGGGCTTCAGGCGCGGCCACGCCTCGGCGACCTCGAGGTAGGTCAGCTCTTTTTTCTTGACCACTCGGCCTCTTCGGCGGGCGCCGCTGACCCGTCGAGCACGCGGGCGCGGACCGGGCCCGGGCGGACCGCCACCCGCTCGACTCGCGTCGCGCTCGCCGCCAGCACATCGAACTCGAGCCCATGGTACAGAAAGCGACCACCGGCGCGTGGAATGCGCCCGAGGACGTGGATCAGGAGTCCCGCCACGGTCTGCACGCCCCCCGCGTCCATCTGGACGCCAAACTGCTCTTCCAACGTGCTGAGCGGTGTGCTGCCTTCGAACTCGACGATGCGCGCCGGCGGGGCAGGATCGGCCGCGGCCTCGAACACCTCGCCGACCAGCTCCTTGAGCAGGTCCTCGAACGTGACGAGCCCCGCCGTCCCGCCGAACTCATCGAGCACGACCGCCAGGTGGCTCCCGCCCCGCTGCATGTCGAGCATCAGGTCGGCGGCGCGCATCGCGCCCGGCACCGTGAGCGCCGGCCGGACGGGGACCGGGTCCTCGGGCTGCAGCTTCAACAGATCGAGCGTATGGGCGACGCCGATGACCTCATCGAGCGAGCCGCGATAAACCGGATAGCGGCTGTACCCCGACTGCTGGAACACGTGGGCCGCCTCGGCGGCGAGCATGCCTTCGGGGATCGCCACGATGGCGGTGCGCGGCGTCATCAACTCACCGACGGGGCGATCGGCGAACGCCAACACGCCGGAGACCACCGCCATTTCGTCCGTCGCCGCCAACGCATCGGTATCGACGTTCGAGAGTAAGGCGGCGAGCGTGGTCCGCGTCGACGGTTCGCGACGGGGAATGAACGGCGCCAGCACCGTGCCCGCGCGGTCCATCCACGGCACCGCGCGACTCACGAGCGGTTCGGCCCACCGCCGCCCCACGACACGCGGCACGAGGTAGGCTGCACTGATGAACAACGGCACTCCAGCCGTGAGCGTGAAGACGCCGAGGAATGTCGGCGTCGTCGCGGCCAGGAGCGCCGGCACCGCCGCGGCGGCCATCAGCACGCCGAGCGTCGTCAGGGTGTTGGCGGTTGCCAGGAGTCGGCCCGGGTTGCCGAGCAGGCCGGACGCGCCGCCGGCGCCCCGCAGTTTGTAGGCGACCCAGCGAGTGAGCTCGACCTGACTGACCGCAGCCGCGGCCACGCCGACTGCCGCGGAGGCGCCGGCAAGCAGCAGACCGAGGACGAGGACGACGAGGGGACCGATCATCGCTTCTCGAATGAGACCTGCGTTACGCGCCGCCGGTCAACACGCTCCACCACGACTCGATACCCGTCGAGGGTCAGCTCGTCGCCCGGGCGGGGCACCCGGCCCAGGGCGGAATAGATGAGGCCGCCGACGGTCGAGACGTCGGGATGCGTAAACGCTGCCCCGAGCGCTTCCGACAGCTCGTCGAGGCTGACCCGCCCGTCTACCCAGAAGCGGGCGCCGTCACGTCTGATCGACGGCGTGCTCTCGGCGTCGTGCTCGTCGCGGATCTCGCCGACGATCTCCTCGAGGATGTCTTCCCGGGTGATCAGCCCCGACGTCCCGCCGAACTCGTCCACGACGATCGCGATGTGCGCGGGGGCGCCCTGAAAGTCGCGCAGCTGGCTGTCGAGCGTCTTCGTCTCGGGCACGAACGCGGCGGGGCGAGCCAGATCCTGCCAGCGGGCGCCGCGCTCGCTGAGCGCCATCGCGAAGGGGACCAGGTCCTTCGCGAACAGCATGCCGGTGACGTTGTCGGGGGTGCCGTCGTACACGGGCAGCCGCGCGTGCTCGCTCTGGCGGAAGGCATCGAGGACCTCTTCGGTCGACGCCGACACGTCGACTCCCACCATATCGAGCCGCGGCGTCATGACCTCGTCGACGGTGGTGTCGGCGAGCGTGAACACGCCGAGCAACATGTCGCGCTGCGCGGCGCCCAAATCGGGCTGTAACGGCCGCGGCGTGGCGACCAGCGAGTGCAGACCCTTGTCGACCCACCCGAGCAGCCAGAGCAGCGGCCCGAAAGGCGCGAGGGTACGGCGCGCGAGAGGCAGCGCGGCATCGGACAGCTCGGGCGCGAGGCGGGCGACGCTGCGCGGCAACGCGTCGCCGAGCACGAACAGCAGCAGGACGCCCACCCCCAGGGCCACGAGCCCCTGGGTCCAGTGGCGGGTCCACCACTGCACGGCGTTCGCGGCCGCGACGGCCCCGAGCACGAGGAGGCCCAGGCGCGCGACGTGCAGGGCGCGGTGCAGCGGCACACGGCTCCCGGCGGACGCAGGCGGCGCGTCGCCGAGCGTGTGCAAGGCCTCGCCCACAGCGGCTTCCTCGGCGAGGGCGAGGAGCGCCGCCCAGACGGCGCCGACCAACGCCGCCACCAGACCGGCGTACCGGACCGCGGTTTCGCCGAACATCACGACCGCCGGAGGAGACGCCGCACGTAGCGCTCCTGACGGCGCCACATCGCGGAGCGGGTTCGCCCGGGCCCTTCGGGATGATCGTAGCCGAGGACGTGAAGGGTGCCGTGGACCGCGAGGCGCACCAGTTCCTCGTCCCCCGTGATCGACGGGCAGATGTAGACGTCCCCGAGGAGCGAGCCGTCCGGTTGGGGCATCGCGTACGCGATGACGTCGGTCACGCCGCGCCGTCCCGTGGCGCGGCGATTCAGACGGCGCATGGCCGCGGTGTCGAGCAGCGTGAGGTCCACGCGCAGGCGCCGCGCCCCTTCCCACGCCGCCACCCGCCGCGCCACCCGCACGAGCCGCTCAGCGGCTCGGCTGCGAATGCCAATCCGCCCCGATGCCGCCACTGGATTCCGGATAATCGATGCGGTTGTGGTACATCCCGCTGAGCACCCGCACGAACTCGGTCTTCACCTGCTCGATCTGCTGCAGCGTCATCGGCGCTTCGGAGAGCTGTCCGGCGTTCACCTTGGTGCGCACGATGTGATCGATCGCTTCGGCGATCTTCCGGGGCGTGAGGTCCTCGAGCACCCGCAGCGCTGCCTCGACCGAGTCGGCGATCATCGCGATCGCGGTCTCCATCGAGCGCGGCTTGGGTCCCGGGTACACGAAGGCGTCGTGATTGAGGGGCTGGCCGCCGTCCTCTTTTTTCGCTTTGTCCAGGAAGTACGTGATCTCGGTCGTGCCGTGATGCTCGGGGATGAACGACGCGACGACGTCAGGGAGACCCGCCTCGCGGGCGAGGGCCAACCCGTCAGTCACGTGCGCCCTGATGATCTGCGCCGACTGCAACGCCTTGAGCCGGTCGTGCGGATTCACGCCGTGCGTCTGGTTCTCGACGAAGTATTGCGGGCTTTTCACTTTGCCGATGTCGTGGTAGTAGCAGCCGACGCGGCCCAGCAACCCGTTCGCTCCGACGCGGTTGCACGCCGCTTCCACCAGATTGGCCATCGCCACACTGTGCGCGTAGGTCCCCGGCGCTTCCAGCGACAGACGGCGCAGCAGCGACCGCGAGGGGTCCGACAGCTCGAGGAGCGTCAGGTCGGTCGTGATGTGCGTGACCGATTCCGCGACGGGCAGCAGGAAGAACGTGAGGCCGGCGCACACCAGCGCGTTCATCGCGCCCCACACGCCGCGCAGGCCGATCTCCGTGACGGGCCAGCCGCTCGCGAGCCCCAGCGCCAGCGCCCCGATGAGATACCCCACCGCGATGACCAGCACCGGGACGTAGAAGTTGCTGCGCCGCCGCAGGGTGCGAACCGAGAGCGCGGCGGTTACGCCGCCGACCGTACAGAGGAACAGCGCGGGCATGTCGTGGAAGACCGGCTGCAGCCCGATCACGACCGCGAGAATCATCGCCGCGATCATGGAGACCCGGCCGTTGAACAGCACCGTCATCATCGTCGCCGTAAACGGCAGAATGATGATTTCCGGGTGGTCCGGGAAGAAGCGGGCCACGGCCGCCGCCTGCGCCAGCGCCAGGGCGAAGAGGCCGCCGATCAGCGCCACCTCGCGCTGCTCGCGGTAGGTCTCGCGCCGGTAGAACAGCATCAACACCCAGAAGATCGACAGGATGAGCATGTCGCGTATCAGCGGCCCGAGCACGCCGCGCACGGAGCGCGTCGTCGCCGCCCCGCGGCGCAACAATTCCTGGTGCAGCGCGAGGAGCCGCTCGTGCGCCTCGTTGGTCACGACCTCGTGAGCCCCGACGATGCGGTCGCCGGCGCGTACGATGTACTTGCTGGGATCGACGCTGCCGCGCAGCTCATTGCGACGGCGCTCGGTCTCGAGACGATTCAGGACGAGCGTGGGGCGGAAGAACTGGCGCACCAGCTTCAGGTAGAGCACGTCGCCGACGCTCGAGCCGGCGTCGGGATGCAGTGACTTGGCGCGGTTCAAGTACTGGGCAAACGTCAGGACCTGATCCCGCAGCACCGACGACTCGTTGCTGCCCCGACGCACGATGATTTCGCGGGACTGCTCGACCTGGAGCACGCCGGGTCCCGCCACGCCCTGCGCGAGCGTGCGATCGAACAGTTGCGTCAGCGACTGCTGCAGGCCGCGCCGCTTCCCGCCCTTGGTCAGGTAGGCCGCCTCGGGGAGCGTGACGGCGACGCCGAACTCCTGGGCGGCGCGCATGATCGCCTGGGGCCCCTGCTCCACCGCGGCGTCGACCGCGTCGAAGAACGCCCGTGCCGCGGTCGCGCTCGAGTCGTACGTCCGCTGCCGGAACTCGTAGATCGGCTTGGCCGAGGCGGCGAGCTCCTCCGCTTCGCGCTGCAGCTCATCCTCCGACTTGTTCACGACGAAGTTGAAGGGCGCGATGATCTCCCGCTCCGTCCGCGCCCCGGGTTCGAGCAGCGGGGCGACGTCGGCGGCACTCGACGGGAAGGCGAGGTTGGCGAGGGCGGCGAGGAGAAACACCCACACCCACCGCGCGCCGTGATAGCGCACCTGTTCCTGCGTGGGGAGTTTCATCTCAACCCTGCGCGTCCTCGGCGTACGCCCGGATGATGTCCCGGACCAGCCGGTGCCGGACGACGTCCGACTCGTCGAGATAGCAGAACCCGATCCCCTCGATCCCGGGCAGAATCCGCTCCACCTGCAACAAGCCGGAGTCCTCGCGGTTGGGGAGGTCGATCTGGGTCTTGTCGCCGGTGATCACCGCTCGCGAGTTCACACCCAGCCGCGTCAGGAACATCTTCATCTGCATCCCCGTCGCGTTCTGCGCTTCGTCGAGGATGACGAACGCATCCGACAGCGTCCGCCCGCGCATGTAGGCGAGCGGGGCGATCTCGATCATCCGCGTCTCGATCGCCTTTTGCACCCGATCGCGCGGCATCATGTCCTCGAGCGCATCGTACAGGGGACGCAGATACGGATCGACCTTCTCCTGGAGGTCGCCGGGCAGGAACCCGAGGTTCTCGCCCGCTTCGACCGCCGGCCGCGCGAGGATGATCCGGCGCACCCGCTTGCGCGACAGCGCATCCACGGCGGCGGCCACCGCGAGGTAGGTCTTCCCCGTTCCGGCGGGACCGATGCCGATGACGATGTCGTGTTGGGCGATCGTCTGGAGATAGGTCCGCTGTCCGGCGGTTTTCGGCTGAATCACGCGCCGCAGCCCCGGCAGGATGATCTTCACCTCGCCGTCGTTGGCACGGCCCAGCACGCCGTGCGCCTCGTCCGCCATGACGCGCTCCACGTCGTGTACGTCGAGCGTCTCGCCCCCGCCCATGCGGGCCAGATCGACGAGCGCCTGCACCACCGGGAGGGCGCGCTCCACCGCTTCGGCAGGTCCCGCGAGCGACAGGTTGTCGCCCCGGAGCGAGACCCGCACGCCGAGCCGTTTCGACAACTCGAGCAGGTTGCTGTCGTTCACGCCGGCCAGCGCCAGCGGGTCCACCCCCTCAACGGAGAGGCGCTGGATCACATCGCTCATGACACCACCCGGATGTGCAGCGCGGCCAGATCGGCGTCCCGCGCGGGCGCAGGTGCGCCCTCGAACAGGGCGCGAGCCGCCGTCGTTTTTGGGAATGCGATCACGTCGCGCAGACTCGTCGCCCCCGCGATCAACATCGTCGTCCGGTCGAAGCCGATGGCGAAGCCGCCGTGCGGCGGCGCGCCGGCCGCCAGCGCTCCGAGCAGGAAGCCGAACCGGGCATCGATCTCCACCGGCGACAGGCCCAAGTGGGTGAAGACTTTCCGCTGGACCACCGGATCGGTAATGCGGATCGACCCCGAGCCGAGCTCGTGGCCGTTGTAGACGGCGTCGTAGTGCAGCGCCCGGCACGCGAACGGCTCGCGGTCGAGCTTCGCGACGTCGTCGGGATGCGGCGACGTGAACGGATGATGGGCGAACACGGGCTGTCCCGTCTCCGGGTCGGGTTCGAACAACGGAAAGTCGACCACCCAGCAGAACGCATGCGCCGCCTTGGGACGCGGCGCGAGGCGCCGGATCACGTCCTGGCGCACCTTGTCGAGCGCCGGCGAGGTGACCCGATCGAGACCGACGGTCAGCAGGGCGGCGTCTCCATCCTTCACGCCGATGGCGCCGAGCGCGTCGGTGCTGAAATGCTTGCCCACCGAACCCGACACCTGGTCGCCCTGGCGCTTGACCCACGCGAGCCCGGTCACGCCAGCGGCCTTGGCGGTCTCCGCGAGTTGATCCACGTCCTTGCGCGACAGCGTGCCGCCACCGGGCACCGCGATGCCGCGCACGCGGGCCCCGTCCTTGAGGGTGTTTTGGAAGAAAGGCACGCCCAGGGGCTGGACCTGCGCGGTCCAGTCGTTGATCGGGAAGTCGTACCGCAGGTCGGGCTTGTCGGTCCCGTACCGCTCCATCGCATCGCGCCACTGCATGCGCGGGAACGGGCGCGGAATGGTGTGACCGGCCTCCTCCCACAAGGCGACCAGCACCGTCTCGACGAACCCGAGCACGTCTTCCTGTCCGACGAAGGCCGCCTCGATGTCGATCTGGGAGAACTCGGGCTGGCGGTCGAACCGCAGGTCCTCATCGCGAAAGCAGCGCGCGATCTGGAAGTAGCGGTCGAATCCCGCCACCATCAGGAGTTGTTTGTAGATCTGCGGCGACTGGGGCAGCGCGTAGAACTCCCCGGGGTGCACGCGCGACGGCACGAGGTAGTCCCGCGCGCCTTCGGGGGTCGGCTTCGTGAGGATCGGCGTCTCGATCTCGAGGAAGTCGAGCTCGGAGAGGGTGCGCCGCGCCCGCTGCAGCAGCCGGTGACGGAGGATCAGATTCGCCTGGAGCTCCGGACGCCGCAGATCGAGGTGGCGGTACTTGAGTCGCAGCTCCTCGGCGGCGAGCTCCTCGGTCTTGCCGCGGGCGACCGGAATCGCCGGCGTTTCCGCGGGCCCGACGATCTGGATCGCGGTGGCGTGCACTTCGACGTCGCCGGTGGCGAGGTCGGCGTTCTGCATCGCCGCCGGACGCGCGACGACTTCGCCGTCCACGACGACCACCGTTTCGCTGCCGAGCCCTTGGGCGGCGGAGAGCGCCGCCGCGGGCGCCCATCCGGGACCGAGCGCCACCTGCACGATGCCGTCACGGTCGCGCAGATCGAGGAACACGATCCCGCCGAGGTCGCGGCGCCGGTGTACCCAGCCCCCGAGCCGCACCCGCTGCCCCACATGCTCTGCCCGCAGCGCCCCGCAGCGGTGGGTGCGCCAGGTGGTCTGCATCTGCAACGCGCTTATGCTCCCTCCCCCTCCGCTTCGCACAGCGAGCGATAAAACTCGTCCGGCGTCCGCGCGCCAAGAAGTCGGGCGCGCACCGGTTCTCGACGCACTAGGCGCGAGATCCGGCTCAACGCTTTTACGTGGGCCCCGGCCTGTGACTCCGGACCCGCCAGGAGAAAGAACAACCGCACCGGCTCACCATCGACCGTTTCATAGGGCACCGGTGCCGGCGTCGTTCCCGCCACGACCACCAGGTTGGCGAGCGCCGGAGTTTTGCCGTGCGGAACGGCCACGCCGTAGCCGATCCCCGTCGGGAATTGCCGCTCCCGCTCGAGGATCGCCTGAAAGACCTCGTCCCCGGCTCCCCCCACTCCCCCACCTGCCCCGTTGCCGCCTCCCATCAATGCCAGGGCGACGAGTTCCCGGAGCACCCCCTCCTTGTTCTGCGCCTGGAGGGGCACCCTGATCCGATTCGGCGTCAGGAGGTCTGAAAGCCGCAATGGAATGTGTCCAAGTGCCGTAACCGGTTGAAGATAGTTAACTTGAGTTGACAGCGCCACTTGGCTCGGTAAACGTTCGACATGCAACGCATTGCCGTGCTGCTCGTTTGTGTCGTGGCGGTACCGGGCGGCTCCGGCACAGCTCAGCAGGCCGCGGGCACGGCGCTGTGGCGACTCGCCGCGACGACACTTCCCGTTCCGCCCGCCCTCGCCACCGGCACCGCCGCCGTATTCTGGAATCCCGCGCAAATCGAAGACAGCGCCCGCACACAATTGGGATTCGAGGGAATTCAAACGCCCGCCGCGATCGGCGCGTCGGGGATGCTCGCCGCGATTCGCATCCGCGCGGGGAGCGTCGGGCAAATCGGCTTTGTGTACGGGCACGTCGGCCTGAGCGACCTCACACGCACCGGGGACAGCCCCGATCCCATCGGCAGCGCCGTGCCCGTCTACACCTCGGCGGTGGGGGTCACGTGGTCGCGCCCGGCCCTGGGGATGGCGCTCGGCGCGGCCCTCGCCTATCACGACACGCGGCTCGACGACGCGCGCGTCACGCGCTGGACGTTCGATGTCGGGATGAGCCGCGACATCACCCCCGATCTCCGCATCGCGGCGGCGACGCATTTCTTCTCGGCACTCAGCACCAGTGATCCCGCGCAGGACGTGTACGCGGGCGTCGAGTGCCGCGTCTGGCAGGGTCCGCTGTGGGGCGACCGCGGCGTCGTGCGCGCCCGCTACGGCCTCGCATTCGGACACGGCTTCACCGCCGACCACCAGGTCGGCGCCGGCATCGAGGTGGGACGCGTCGTCGCGCTCGACGTCGGTGTGACCCGCGAGGGGAGTTACGGCACCGGCGGCTGGCGCCCCGCCGCCGGCGTGCGAGTCACGATCGGGAAATACCGGGTCACGTTGGCCCGCGACGCCGGCGTGAGTCAGCTCGGTTCGGCGTACCGCGTCGGCGTCGACGCGCGGTTTCGATGACCGCGGTCAGCCAGCTGCTCGAGCTGACCCCCGACGCGGCGCGCGCGGCCCTCGGCGCATGGCTCGCGGCTCGGGGTGAGCCTGCGTACCGCTTGCGGCAGGTCTTGCCGCGCCTCTGGCAGCGACCCGTGGGGAGCTGGGCAGACGCGACGGAGTTGCCGGCGGCACTGCGAGCGGCGCTCGCGGACGCGTTCCCCCTGTTTCGACTGACGTTGGCCACGCGGCAAGTGTCCAGTGATGGCACGGAGAAGTTTCTGTGGACGCTGGCCGACGGCGAGGCGATCGAGTCGGTCCTGATCCCCGAGGGCAAACGCCGCACGCTGTGCATCTCATCGCAGGCCGGCTGCGCGTTGGGGTGCGTGTTTTGCGCCACCGGTCGCATGGGGTTTCGCCGCAACCTCTCTGTTGCGGAGATCGCCGGGCAGGTCCGCGAGCTGACGTTGGCCGCCGGCGCGCCGAAGCCCACGAACGTCGTGTTCATGGGAATGGGCGAGCCACTGCTCAACTGGGATGCGGTGGACCCGACGCTCACGATCTTGAACCAGCCCGATGGATTCGGGATCGGCGCGCGGCACATCACCGTGTCCACCGTGGGGATTCTTCCCAATCTCACGAAACTGGCACGGCGACCGGAGCAGTTCCGCATCGCGCTGTCATTGCATGCGCCCACGGCCGAGGTGCGGCGCGAGCTGATGCCGATCGAAAAGAAATACAAGCTGCCCGACGTCATGGAGGCGTTGAAGCAGTTCCGCCGGCGCGTGACGCTCGAGTATGTCCTCATCGGTGGGAAGAACGACTCGCTCGAGGCGGCCGATCAGCTGGCGACGCTCGCGCACCCCCTCGGCGCGCTCGTCAACCTCCTGCCCCTCCATCCGGGCGGCGCTCCTGACCTGACGCCAACGGGGCGCGCGCGGATGATTGCCTTCGAGCGGCGACTCAAGACGCGCGGCGTCGAGGCGGTGCTGCGGCGCAGTCGCGGCCTCGACATCAGCGCCGCCTGCGGTCAGCTACGGGTGGAAGTTCTGTCGCGGCGCAAAGTCGGCGCCCAAGAGCACGCTGGCGTCGAGTAGTCGCGTGCTGTCCGTTTCGACTTCAACGCGCCCGGTCCCCAGGGCTTTGCGAACCTGCTCCCCGACTGCCGCCGCTCCCCGGCGCACGATGATGCGCGTCGAGTCGATGATCCCCAGCGTCGCCGGCGCGTTGCCGAAGTAGACCACGTCGATCCCGGCGCGCCGCAGCACTCGCGTCCCTACGCGCGCGTTCCCGGGTTTGCCGCTGGCGTTGAGCACCTCGACGATGATCGCCGGCCCGCGGTCGCCCGGCACGGCGTGCGCAGGTGCGGCGTCGCCCCGGCAGCCCGCGAGGCTGAGGAGCAGGACGAAGACACAGACGCGCGTCACCGTCCGGTCAGCCCGTTCCAGAACGCCACCGTTTCCGGCGCGAGCGGCCACCCCGAGCGCAGCACCCACTCGACCCGCCGGCGCGCCACCTCGCGCAAGACGACATCCCGCTCCGCCGGCACGCGGGTCGCGAGTTCGCGCCGTCCGTCAGGATCGAAATCGCGGCCCGGTTCGAGGAAGTCGGCGAGGTAGAGCATGCGGCCGACCTGATCCCACCCGGCGTAGCCGATCGTGTGGAAGCGCACGGCGTCGAGCACGCCGCGATCGCGTTCGCCGTCCTGCGCGGCGCGATCCGCCGCGGCGGGGCCGTGTGCCATGAGATCGCCGAGCGGGGCGTCACGCAGCGCGTCGTGCAGCCAGGCGGCTCGGATCCAGCGCGCCCGTTCCTGTGTGGCGACGCCCATGGCGCCGGCCCATTCGGTCAACAACCCCACCACCCGCTCGACGTGTGTCCGCCGCGCCGGCGTGACCTGCGCCCAGGCGGGCAGACTCACGCCCGCACCGTGGGGTCGGCCGCGACGCCTTCGCCGAGCACGACGTTGTCGATGAGGCGGGTCGCGCCAACGCGCGCGGCGAGGATGGCGACGGTGCGCGGGGTCGCGCGCGTCACCGGTTGCAAGTTGTCATCGACCAGGGCCAGGTAGTCCGGCTCCACGCCGGGGGCGCGCAGGGTGTCGAGCCCGCGACGTTGTAAGACCCCGGGATCGGCTTCCCCACTCCGCCACGTTTGCTCCACCGTGCGCAACGCGCGCGACAGCGCCACGGCCGAACGGCGCTGATCGGGGGTCAGGTAGCTATTCCGCGACGAGAGCGCGAGTCCGTCGAGCTCACGCACGGTTGCCATCACGTCGACCGTGATCGGGAAGTTGAGGTCCTGGACCATGCGCTTGACGAGCGTGGCCTGCTGAAAATCCTTGCGACCAAACACCGCCACGTCGGGCGCGACGATTTGGAAGAGTTTCGCTACCACCGTCAGGACGCCGCCGAAGTGTCCCGGCCGGGCCGCGCCGTCGAGCGTATCGGCGGCGGGGCCGCCCGTGACCCGCGCGACCGGCTCCGCCGGGTACATCTCACGGCCTTCGGGTACGAACAGGCAGTCGACGCCCCGGCCGTCGGCGAGCTGACGGTCGCGCTCCAAATCACGCGGGTACTTGGTGAAGTCTTCTTTGGGGCCGAACTGGAGAGGATTCACGAAGATGCTGAGGATCACGCGCTCGGCGAGCTCCTTGGCGCGGTCCACCAAACGGAGGTGCCCCTCGTGGAGGAACCCCATCGTAGGGACGAACCCGATCTTGCGGCCGCGCGCGCGCTCGGCTTGGGACCAAGCGCGCATTTCGGCGAGGCTCGCTAGAACTCGCGCTTCTTCATCTCCGAAAAGAAGTCGCGCCGCTCCAGATCGTCGTCCGTCGTCTCGGCCGGTAGCGTCGGGTCGTACTTCCGACGCGTTTTGGGTTTCGCCTTCTCGGCCTTGGCCATGTTCTTCTTGATCAGCTTTGCCATCTTCTCGTCTTCGCTTTTGGACATCGCCCCCCTCCAGCGGATTGATGAACTTCCGAATTTACACTCCCCCCCTGTCATTTCCCAAACGAATGCTCCGGACCCGGGTACCGCCCCTCCCGCACCTCCGCGGCGAAGAGCTTGGCGGCTTCCCGGACATCCTCCGCCATCGCCGCGTACTTCTTCACGAACTTCGCCGAGAAGCCGTCGTTCAACCCCAGCATGTCGTGCAGCACCAGCACCTGGCCGTCGCACGCCGGTCCCGCCCCGATGCCGATCGTCGGGATCGTCAGCGCCTTGGTGATCTGGGAGGCGAGGGGCGCCGGGAGCAGCTCCAGCACGACCGCGAACGCGCCCGCGTCCTCGAGCGCCTTGGCGTCGGCCTTGAGTCGCTCGGCGGCGACATCCTCCCGCCCCTGCACCCGATAGCCACCAAGCGCGTGGACCGACTGCGGCGTCAGGCCGATATGCCCCATCACCGGGATCCCGACGTCCACGAGGCGTCGCACGGTCGCCGCCATCGGCTGCCCACCCTCGAGCTTGATCGCGTGGCATCCGGTTTCCTGCATCGCTCGTCCACAGTTGCGGACGGCTTCTTCCGGCGTGACCTGGTAGGTGAGGAACGGCATGTCGCACACGACGAGCGCCCGCTCCACGCCGCGACGGACGATCCTGGTGTGGTAGATCATCTGGTCCAAGGTCGCCGACAGCGTCGACGTGGCGCCGCCGAGCACCTGATTCACCGAGTCACCCACGAGCAGGATGTCGATGCCGCTGGCGTCGAGGAGCCGGGCGAAGAGAGCGTCGTAGCACGTGAGCGCCACGATGCGTTCCCCCTTCTGCTTCATCTCGAGCAGGGATTGGGTGGTGACGCTAGACATGGCTGGGAGCCTCCAACTCGGCGATCTCGCGCAGCCAGAAGTCGCGCCGGGGGAGCTCGGGATGGGGGATCGTCAGGCCGGGCTCGTCGACGACGCGAGCGCCGAACCGCACGATATCCAGATCGAGTGTCCGCGGACCCCAGCGCTCGCGGCGCTCTCGGCCGCGCTCCAGTTCGATCGCCCGGCACGCAGCCATGAGCGCCCGCGGCGTGAGCGTCGTCTCGAGCTCCACCATCTGGTTCAGGTAGGGCCCCTGAGCTACCGGTCCCAGGGGCGCCGTCTCTTCGACGCGGGACGCCGCCACGAGATGGGTGCCGGGGAGCGCCGCCAGCCGCTCGCGCGCATGCGCGAGATGGGCGGTGCGGTCACCGACGTTCGAGCCGAGAGCGACGAAGACGCGTTCGGGAATCACGTGGGAATGCTACGCAGGTCAGGCGACGCTGGCAAAGCCGCGCGTCAAATCCCGCAGCATGTTGGCCACTTGCTCGAGGTCCCGGGTCGCCCGTTCGAGGTCGGTCAGGCCCTGCGCCGCCTCGACGGCGCGCGTCGCCACGTCATCCGCCTCGGTGCGGTTTTGCCCGGCGATCGACGCGACGGCGTTGATCCGCTCCCGCAAACGGCCGAAGGCCTGGTCCTGCTCCCCCGCCGCTTCGGCGATGCGGCCCGCGTGGGCGGTGGCCTCGGCCGTCGCCGCCACGATGGCATCGAGGGCTTCGAGCGCCGCGGCCGACAGTTCTTCGACGTCTCCAACATTGACTTGGCCGCGACGCATTTGCTCGACGACCTCGCCGACTTGCCGATGGATGTCCTGCACCAGGTCTCCCGCCTCGGCCGCCGCCGTACCGCTCTGCTCGGCGAGGTGCCGCACCTCGTCGGCCACCACGGCGAATCCCTTGCCGTGCTTGCCGGCGCGCGCCGCCTCGATGGCGGCATTCAGGGCGAGCAGGTTCGTCATGTCCGCCAGTTCGCGGATCGATGCAATGAATCCGGTGATGCGGCGGCTCATCTGCCCCAGCTGTTGCACCTTGCTCGAGCTTTCGCCGACGAATGATTTGAGGGCGACGAGGCGCTGGATGGCTTCGCGGATCTGAGTGCGGTTGCGGGTCGCCACGTCGCTCGCGGCCGTCGAGGCCCGCGCTGCGCCGGCACCGTCCTCGGAGACACGCCGCGACACCTGCGCCAGGCTCTCCGTGGCCTCGAGTCCGCCGGACACCTCACCCTCTTCGCGCCGCACGCCTTCACGGATGACGCCGGTGGAGGTCGCGACCGACGCCGCCGCCTTCTTGAGCGTCTCCGCCGTCTGGGCGATCGTGGCGAGCTGGCGCGTCATGCGCTCCACGGTCTCGACGAGCGGGCGCCGCAGATCCGTGATGTGCACGGCCGTCGCCAACTGGTTCGCGAACGTGGTGATCGTGAGGACGTCCTGCCGCCGGTAGCTGTTCTTCTTGTGATGCTCGATCTCCAGCGTGCCGATCACGTGATCGCCGAACTTGAGGGGCACGATCACGAGACTTTGCACTTCGAGGGGCGCATCGGCCACGCGCTTGTCGCGGGTGACGTCGTCGATCACCGCGGTTTCGCCCGTCGCGACGACCTGCTGGCGCAGCGATCGCGTGTCCTCGGATGGCTCTCCCCGGTTCTCGCGCCCCTGCGCGGACCGGTGCGCCAGCGACATCACGCCGTCGTGCAGGCGGTAGATGCGGAAATCCCCCCAGTCGACGAGCCGATGCGCCAGACGCTCGATGCGGCGGAACGAGTCTTCCAAACTGATATTGGCTGTGATCACCGCTTCCATCGCGTGGATCTTGTTCAGCTCCTCCGCCGAGATCGCTTCCTCCACCATTTGTTTGAGCAACAGGCCCAGGAACGTCACGACGAGGCCAACGATCACCCACGCGTAGATGGACCAGGACACGACCGCCGCGACCAGGATCGTCGTGGCGAGCACCGTCGCCGCGTACCCGATCACCTCGTAGCGGATGATCATCATGCGCTCGCCCGGCTCGAGCTTCGCCCGGATGATGAGACTGAAGTAGAAGAGCAAGCGACTGAAGATGAAGTACGCGAGGATATACCCGGCGAACGCCGGGAGGAGGTCGATGCTCAGCTCGGGGACCGCCATGTCGAGCCAGTGGAGCACCGTGGCGTACACGCCGAACGCGGCCACGAGCGCGATCACCTCACGTCCCAGGTTGATCCACGCCACCCGCAGCGGCTTCCGTTGCCACACCGAGTCGGCGACGACGACCGACCCGGCGATCGCCAGTGCGGTGACGGGCACGCCGACGAGCAGGCTCCCCAGCAGCCCGACGAGGGCCGTCTGTGTCAGGTAGGAGTACTTGCTCAGCGGGATCGCCATGCCGCGCATCGCGACGCCACACAGGAACAGGACGACGAGCTCCGGCATCTGGCTCAGCCACCGCGCGTCGGCCGCGAGGACGCCGACGAGCACGATGCTCCCCGCCCAGGCGAGCGCCTGACTGTACAGCGTGACGAACCGCGTGATGCTCATGCGTGCACCGCGGCGGCCAGCTCGCGGGTCAGTCGCTCCGCGGCTGGGACGCCGCCCTGCGCCACCGCATCCATCAACGCGCTGCCGACCACGACGCCGTCCGCGGTCCGCGCCGCGGCGGCGGCCTGCGCCGCGGTGCTGATCCCAAAGCCGACCGCGACGGGCAGCGACGTGACGGCGCGGACGCGGCGCACGTGCCTCTCGAGGTCGGCGGGCACCTGCTCCCGCGCCCCGGTGACGCCGAGCCGGGAAATCAGGTACACGAACCCCGTGGCGCCCGCGAGCGTCGCCTTGAGGCGCGTCTCATCGGTGGTCGGGGCGACGAGTCGAATCAGGGCGAGGGGGCTGCGAGTGACCGCCGTTTCGACGGCCGGATCGGCGCCGGCCGGGAGATCGGTGAGGATCAACCCCGCCGCGCCCGCCGCGTGCGCGTCCGCGACGAACCGCTCCACGCCATAGGCCAGCACGGGGTTCAAGTAGGTCATGATGATCACCGGGACGGCGAGCGCCGCCTCGCGGATCAGGCTCAGGACGCCGGCAGCGGTCATCCCCTGCGCGAGCGCCGCATGAGTGGTGCGTTGAATCGTGGGCCCATCCGCCAGCGGATCCGAGAAGGGCACGCCGACCTCGACGAAGTCGGCGCCCGCGGCCTGGACGGCGCGCAGGACATCACGGGACACGGCCGGCGTCGGAAAGCCGGCGGTGACGTACGGAATCAGCGCCCTCTTCCGCTCGCCGAGCGTCCGCCACCGCGCGGCGATCGGGTGCTCAGACAAAGTAGTCGCTGACCGTGATGCCGTATTTGACCGGGTCGGTGACCTTCACGATGGTGCGTGGCCAGTTGCCCTGCTCATCCTTGTGCGCGAGGTCGACGACGGTACCGGGCTGGAGCAGCGCCCCATCGGGCGTGGTCACCACCCGCACCACCGGACGATGCACGTGCGTCACGTCGGGGTTCGCGGTGTGCACGATCGCCACCTCGTACGTGTCGAGAATAACGCAGGTGCCGACGGGGTAGATGCCGATCAAGTTGATGAACGCTTTCACGACCACGGGATCGTAGCCCCGCCGCGGGTTCTCCCACATCTCCTTCAAGACCTGGTCGGGCTGAATCGGGACCGTCTGATAGACGCGCCGGCTCGTCGCCGCGTCGAAGCCGTCCGACACCGCGATGATCTTCGAGTAGATCGACAGCTCCCGCGGGCGGATCGATTTCGGATAGCCCGTGAGGTCGGTCTTCATGTGGTGCTCGTAGGCCGCCACCATGCCCCGGTACGGGATTTCGCCGTAGCCGCGCAGGCCGAACAGCGTGAGCACGCCGAGCCAGGGGTGCGCCTGCATGATGCGCCACTCTTCGTCCGTGAGGCCCCCTTCCTTATTGAGGACCTCCAGCGGCACGCGGGACTTGCCGACGTCATGGAACAAGGCCGACATGCCGAGATCGTACAGCTGCAGCTTGGTGAGCCCGAGCTTCCGGCCCAGGGCCACCGAGAAAATGCACACGTTCACGGAGTGGGTGAACGTGTACTCGTCGTAGTCGCGCAGCGTCGTCAACCCGACCAGCGACGACTCGTTGTTGAGCACCTGGTCGACGATCGCCTGGACCGCGCGCTTCACCTTCTTCACGTTGGCGGTGCGGCCCATGCGGATGCTGTTGATCACTTCCTTCGTCACCGCGACCGAACGGGCGTAGGTGCGCTTCGCGGCCTCCTTCTGTCGTTCCTCTTCCTCGACGTCTTCTTCGGTCTCGAGGGGCGGCTCGACTGAGATGAACGACACCCCCCCGTCCACCATTTTCTGCGACAGCTCGAACAGCTTGTTGGGGTTGGCGTCCCGCGCCGCGTAGGCGAGGAGCAGCGACACGAACACCTGGAGCTGTTTCCGGTCCACCCCCTCGTCGAGGCGGACGGCGCCGATGCCGCACTGACTGAAGACGTTCAAGATGTGCGAGAACGACGCGTAGTTGTCGAGGTCGAGGCGCAGGCGCGTCGAGTTCACGAAGATGAACTCGCCCTGGAGCCGGATCTCGATCTCGCGCTCCACATCGAGGAGGTGCTTGGTGGTGCCCGCCAGATCGTCGAGCGCCTTCTGCACCTGGGCGTTTTCGATCGGATACAGCTTGAGCGACCGGAACACCGTATACAGCACGACCAGGAAGTCGCGCCCGGCGTGCCGCAGAAAGCCGTCCGTGGTTTGGACGGTTTCCATCATGGAGGGACGGCGACCGGGCTCGCTCATCCACCCACCTCCCGCAGGGCGCGGCTCACGGCGTTTCGCACCAGCGGCTCCTTGTCCTGCGACACCTTCTGGAGCACCTCGCGCGCGGCCGGCGCTCTGATCTTCCCCAGCGCCATCGCCGCGCACGCGCGCGTTTCCGGGTCTTCCTTGCGCGCCAGGAGCCCGCCCTTCGGCACGAGCAGCTTCTCGAGGGTCGGAATCCCGGCGGTCCCGGCGAGGGCGCCGTACGCTTCGAAAAACGTCATCTTCTCGGTCAGGTCCGAGTCTTTCAGTTTGGACCCGAGCACCGCCGCTTCGATGCGCGGGAACGCGTTGCGATGGCCTCGCTGCCCGAGGAATTTGACGGCGGCGATCCGCACGTCGCGGTCTCCGTCGTCGATCGCTTTCTCGAGCAGACGGACGGCATTGGGAGTGGCGATCGTCGTCAGCGCCTCGACAACGACGAGCTTCAGCTCACGGTCGCCCTTCTCGAGCAGCGGCCCCATGCCGTCGGGCGCGCCCGGGAGTTTGAGGCGGCCGGCCAACCGCACCATCTCCAGCTGCACAGCGGGATCATCGCTGCCAAGCGCCTTGAGGACCTCGGGCGCGTGGGTCGTCGCCAACCGTTCGGCCGAGCCCTTCACCAGCTCGCGCACGCGCTCGTTGGTCAGTCTCGGCAACCATCCCATCAGCGTCGCCAGCGCTTCGGCACGTAACTCCGTGAACAGCTCGCTCAGCTCCTCCTCGCTCGGATGCCCCGCCGCTTCGTCCAGCGACTGCAGCAGCTGCGACAGCGCATCGGCTTGTGACAGCCGTGTCGGCAGCGACTCCAGGGTCGCGCGATGCTCGGGAATCAACTCGCGCGCGCGCTGCTGGATGACCTTGCTCTCACGCAAGATGAACGCGACGGAGCGGAAGTCGCCCGCGCCGAGGAGGTACGGAATGAAGTTCTCGAGAATCGAGATCAACTCGCTGCGAACGGTCCCGTAAGTCTGCAGCTCGAGCAGGTCGAACAGCATAGCGAGGACGTTGCGCCGCAGGTCCTGCGCGTACTCCCGCTCGACTTCCTTGTGGAGGTACTCGATCTCCTTGTCATCCAGGAAGTAGAGCGTGGTGTCGAAGTCGTCGACCGATACCAGCCCTTCGCGTTTCGGCGGCGCTTCCTCCTCGACCTGGCGGCGGATCGTGGACGGATCGGTGCCGCGCCCCTCGCCCGTCTCGCCTCCCGCCCCACCGCCGGGGATCGCCGGCCCCTCGCCGCGCTCGATCGGCACCGCGTTCTCGCTCGCCAGCTCGCGGAACGTGTAGTTGACGAACTGGAAGTCCTCGGCCCAGAGCAGGGTCAGCAGATCGTCGGGGGCATCCGCCTGGAGGTTCTTCGCCTGGTGCAGCACCGCGAGAAAGCGAACCATTTCGGCATCTTCGACGCCCGGCTTGAACGTCAGGGAGCGCACGCCGTCCTTGTACAGCGTCCACGCGATGCTCTCGTTCCGCTGGTCCTGGCTGTACACGACGTTGTCTTCCCACCGCATTTCGGTCTCGCCGATGTCGAAGATGAGATCGTCGGTGGCTTGCCAGATGCCGCGGAACGCGCCGCGGATGTTGTCGACGGCGCGTTGGTACACGGGGTTGTTCGGCAGGTATAGCTGCGTAGCCCGCATCCCCTTGCTGATGACCTGCATCAGCTCCTCGACCTGCGAGGGCGGTAGCGCCAGTTCGGGGACTGCGGGTTCGGTCAGAGCGTTGCTCCCGTTTGCTCCGCGACAAGGGCGACATCCTTGTCGCCGCGGCCGCTCAGGTTGATCAGGATGACATCTTCGGTGGCCCAACGCCCCCGATTCGCGAGAACCCACGCTATGGCGTGCGCGCTTTCCAGGGCCGGCAAGATACCTTCGAGCCGAGACAAGGAGGCGAAGGCGTCGAGCGCGGCCCGATCCGCAACCGATTCATACAATACGCGACCTGAGTCCTTCAGGTAAGCGTGTTCGGGGCCGACGCCGGGATAGTCGAGCCCGGCCGAAACGCTGTGCGCTGGTTGGACTTGGCCGTCCGCATCCTGCAAGAGATAGCTCTTGCTGCCGTGGAAGACACCGGGCCGGCCGGCGGCCAGGGTGGCCGCATGATGACCCGTCGAGACCCCCTCGCCGGCGGCCTCCACACCCACGAGCTCTACTCCCGCGTCTTCGATGAATGCGGTGAAGATCCCGATGGCATTCGATCCCCCCCCGACGCACGCCACCACGGTGCGCGGCAGCCGTTTGGTCCGCTCCAGCACTTGGGCGCGCGCCTCGCGGCCGATCACGGACTGAAAATCACGCACCAGGCGGGGGAAAGGATCGGGCCCCACGACCGACCCGATGATGTAATGGGTCGTGGTCACGTTCGTGACCCAATCGCGTAACGCTTCGTTGGTCGCGTCTTTAAGGGTCCGCGTGCCGGAGGTCACGGGGACCACCTTCGCTCCCATGAGTTCCATGCGATACACGTTGAGGCGCTGGCGTCGCATGTCCTCTTCGCCCATGAACACGACGCATTCGAGCCCAAATCGCGCGCACACGGTGGCGGTGGCGACGCCATGCTGCCCCGCCCCGGTCTCGGCGATGATGCGCCGCTTGCCCATGCGTTGGGCCAGGAGCACCTGCCCGAGCGTGTTGTTGATCTTGTGCGCGCCGGTGTGATTCAAGTCCTCCCGCTTCAGGAGGACCGTTGCCCCGACCTGCGCGGAGAGGCGCGGAACGGTGCTGACTGGTGTGGGGCGCCCGACGTAGCTCTTGAGCAACTCGTCGAGCTCGGTCCAGAAGCGTGGGTCGGCGCGAGCGGCGTCGTAGACGCGCGCCAATTCCTCGAGCGCGTGCATCAGCGTCTCGGGGACGTAGCGGCCGCCGTAGGGTCCGAACCGCCCGGAGACTTCAGCCACGAGGGGTCCGTTGCACGCCGGCGAGCGCCCGCACCGCGGCTTCGGGGTCGGAGCGGCGGGCGAGGCTCGTGCCGACGAGCACGAAATCGGCGCCCGCCGCCGCGAGACGCTCGACGTCTTTCCGCTCTTCGATCCCGCTCTCGGCCACGACGGGGATCTCCGGCGGGACGCGAGCGACGACAGCCTCGGCGGCCCGGAGGTCCACCTTGAAGGTCGTGAGATCTCGCGCGTTGACACCGACCGCGGCAGGGCGTGCAGCCAGGGCCGCCTCCAGCTCACTGGCGGAGTGTACCTCCACGAGCGTCGCGAGCTGGTAGCGCGCCGCCGCGGCAGCCAAGGCGTTCAGACGGTCCGGCGGCAGGACGCGCACGATCAGCAGGACGGCGCTCGCGCCCGCACCCCGCGCCTCGAGAATCTGGGTTTCGTCGATGATGAAGTCCTTGCGGAGCACCGGGAGCGACACCGCCGCCGCGACCTGCGACAGGTCATCGAGCGACCCGCCAAAGTGCGCCTCGTCGGTCAGGACGGAGACAGCCACGGCACCCCCCCGGGCGTACGCCCGCGCGTGCGACACCGGATCGAGATCGCTGCGGATCGACCCCTGGGACGGCGAGCGGCGCTTGATCTCAGCCACCACGCCGACCGTCGGGCCCAGCGGTACCGGCAAAAAAGGCCGGGGGGGAGCGGCTCCCGCCGCCCGGCGCGCCAGGTCCCCAGTGTGCCCTTGAAGAGCCGCCACCCGGTCCCGCGTCATCTTGAGGATCTGCTCGAGCGTCGCTGTCGGCATCCTTGCGTTCGGTCGTTATTCGGGTAGATTAAGCTTCGGGTTACCTTCGGGAGCAGGACAATGCCGGTTACGCGCCGCCAACGCGAAATCCTCGACTTTATCGCGGGTCACCTCGATGCCAAGGGCTATGCGCCCAGCTTCGAGGAGATCGCGCACCAGTTCGGCTTCCACTCGCTCGCCACGGTGCATGAACACCTCACCAATCTGGAGCGAAAAGGGTACATCCGCCGCTCGCATAACGAGAGCCGGGCGATCGAGATCATCCCGCCCAAGGGTCAGACCGGGGCCACGGAACTCCCCCTGCTTGGTCTCGTAGCGGCGGGTCAGCCCATCGAGGCCATCAGCGGGAACGATACCATTGCCGTCCCCGACGAGCTCATCCCGCGGCGCGGCCGCAGCTACGTGCTCAAGGTGCGCGGCGAGTCGATGATCGACGAGCATATCAAGGACGGCGACTTCATCGTCGTGCAGGAGCGCAATCAAGCCGACAGTGGCCAGACGGTCGTTGCCTTGGTGCACGGGGACAGCGCTACCGTCAAGCGCTTCTATCGGGAGCCCGGGGGCTGGATTCGGCTGCAGCCCGCCAATGCGTCGATGCAACCCCTGCGGGTCAACGAACGCGACGTGATCGTGCAGGGCGTAGTGGTCGGCGTCATCCGGAAATACTAGCCGTCGCTTTGCGCAGCCGGTCGAGGGCGGCGCGGGCCGCCCCCGATGCCACCACCTCGCGCGCCCGCCCGATCCCCTCAGCAAACGAACCCGCGATCCCTGCTACGTAGATCGCCGCTCCCGCATTGAGCAGCACCGCCGCGAGTCCTGCTGCGTCGCCGTTGGCGTTCCCGAGAATCCGCTCCAACCGGCCGGCGTTTTCAGCTGGATCTCCCCCCTTCAACAACCCCGCGTCCGCAATCCCCAGGCGATAGCGGTCGGGGTCGATTTCCCACGCGCGCACTGCTCCGTCGCGCACTTCCCACACGTCGGTGACCCCCAAGGGGGAGATCTCGTCCATCCCCACACGTCCGTGGACGACGAGGGCATGCTCCGCGCCGAGACGGACCAGCGCCTCCGCCACGATCGGTGCCCGGTCGGCATCCGCTACACCGATCACCTGGCGCCGCACGCCGGCTGGGTTCGCCAGAGGACCGACCAGATTCATGACCGACGGCACGCCGAGCTCCCGGCGCACGGGCGCCACGTGTTTCATGGCCGGGTGAAAGTTGGGAGCGAAGAGGAAAGCGACCCGCGCTTCTTTGAGGACCCGGGTTGCCGTCGGCGCATCGAGCACGATCCGCACCCCGAGGGCCTCGAGCACGTCGGCGGAGCCGCATTTCGAGGTGAACGAGCGGTTGCCATGCTTCGGAACCGTGGCGCCCGCTCCGGCGGCGACGAACGCGGCGACCGTCGAAATGTTGAAAGTGGGTACGGTGCCGCCCCCCGTTCCGCACGTGTCTACCACGTTGGGCCCCGTCGCGCCGACAGGGAGCATGGCCGCGCGCAGCGCGCGGGCAGCGCCCGCCACCTCCTCGGCCGTCTCGCCCTTGGCGCGGAGCCCCATCAGCAAGGCGGCGATCTGCGCGGACGTCGCCTCACCGCGCATGACGACGCCGAAGACTTCGTCGGTCTCGCTCTCCGTCAGCGATTGGTGGTTGGCGAGCGTGCTCAGCGCGCGGCGCAGGGGCGACGTGTCCATGACGCACTAAGGCTATCACCCTTGTCAAATAGTGACAACGAGTTGCATCTTTCCCCCCGTGACGAGCCGCCCCCACCTCGCCGTGATCCAGTACGACGGGGCGCGGTTCGCCGGATGGCAGCGACAGCCCGACGCGCGCACCGTACAAGCGGAATTCGAGACGGTGTTGCAGCGCCTCGACGGCGGCGAACAACGCGTGGTGACGACGGGCGCGGGCAGGACCGACGCGGGTGTGCACGCGCTCGGACAGGGCGTGAGTTTCACGGCAGGCCCGCGTTGGGATGGGCAGCCGGCGGAATTGCGTCGCGCCCTCAATGCGCTGCTGCCGAACGACGTGTGGGTCGAACAGGTGCACACGATGCAGCCGGGGTTCGACGCCCGGCGCAGCGCCACGGCGCGGCGGTATCGCTACGTGATCGGCACCGATGACGCCGCCGCGTCGCCGTTCCGGCGACCGTACGAGTGGGCCCTGGGTGGGACAGGCAACCGGCCCCTCGACATCGCGGCGCTCCAAGACGCGAGCGCGCTGCTCGCGGGGGAACACGATTTTCGGGGTCTGGCCGCGGCGGGAGCCGCCACAGCCCACTACCGATGCCGAGTGGCGCTTGCCGAATGGGCGCCGCGAACGGACGACGGGGGGGGGGGCGTGACGTTCACGATCGAGGCCGATCGATTTTTACACCACATGGTGCGCTTTCTCGTGGGCACCATGGTCGACATTGCCCTCGGCCGGCGCCCGCCGGCGGATTTCTCCCGTCTGCTCGAAGCGACTGATAATCTGGCGGCCAGTCCGCCCGCTCCGCCGCAGGGTTTGTACCTGCTGGCGGTGCGGTATCCTCCGGAACTCTATGCCGAGGCGTGCGCATGAAATTCTTCCTCGATACCGCGAGCCTGAAGGACATCAGCTGGGCCGCGCAGTCAGGCCTGATCGACGGCATCACCACCAACCCGACCCTGCTCTCCAAGCAGTCGGCGGACCTCGATCCCCGCGACGTGCTCAAGGAGATCTGCTCGCTGGTCGAAGGCCCCGTGTCGGCGGAAGTCGTCGCGGTGGATACGGAGGGGATGGTCAAGGAAGGCAAGGAGCTGGCGAAGATCGCCGACAACATCGTCGTGAAGATCCCGATGCTCGAGGACGGGATGGTCGCGGTGCGGCGGCTCGCCGCCGACGGCATCCGGACCAACGTGACGTTGTGTTTCTCGAGCGTGCAGTGCCTCATCGCCGCCAAGGCGGGCGCGAGCTATGTGAGCCCGTTCATCGGCCGGCTCGACGACGTCGGGCAGGAAGGGATGGACGTGATCCGCGAGGCGCGCGTGATTTTCGACAACTACGGGATCGAAACCGAGATCCTGGCCGCGTCGATCCGGCACCCGCGCCACGTGGTGGATGCCGCGATGATCGGCGCCGACGTGGCGACCCTGCCGCCCGACGTCCTGAAGAAGTTGCTGCTGCACCCGCTCACCGACCGCGGGCTCGACCAGTTCCTCAACGACTGGAGCAAACTGGTGGCGCGCGCCAAGGCCGCTGTTTGAGCTGGGTCTCGCCGCTGTCGGCGCGCTACGCCTCCCCGGCGATGCAGGGCCTGTGGGGCGATCGCCGGCGCATCGGTCTGTGGCGCCGGCTCTGGCTCGCGCTGCTCAGCACCCAGAAAGAACTGGGGCTCGAGGTCCCCGCCGCCGCCGTTACGCAGCTCGAGGCGCATCTGGACGACGCGGATCTCGCGGCCGCCGCCGAGTACGAGAAGCGACTCCGCCACGACGTGATGGCCCACATCCATCACCTCGGCGACCAGGCGCCCGCCGCGCGGCCTTACATCCACCTCGGCGCCACGAGCGCCTACGTCACCGATAACGCTGACCTCGTGTTGATGCGCGAGGGGCTGCAGCTGCTGCTGGGGCGCGTCGCCGCCGTCCTCGTCGCCCTCGGCAAGCTGGCGCGCCGCCACCGCGCCCTCCCCTGCCTCGCGTACACGCACTTCCAGCCGGCGCAGCTCACGACCGTCGGCAAGCGCATTACGCTGTGGATGCAGGAATTCGCGCTCGATGCCGAGGAGCTGCTGCACCGCATCGCGACGATGCGGTTTCGCGGCGTGAAGGGCACGACCGGCACGCAGGCGAGCTTTCTCGAGCTGTTCGACGGCGACGACGCCAAGGTGCGAGAGCTCGACACGCGAGTCGCCCGCCGCATGGGCTTCATGCAGGTGTTTCCGGTCACGGGCCAGACGTACACCCGTAAGCTCGACGCGCAGATCCTGGCCTGCCTCTCCGGCGTGGCGCAGTCGGCGGCGAAATTCGCGACCGACCTGCGGTTGCTGCAGCACGAGGGCGAGCTGCTCGAGCCGTTCGAGAGCGAGCAGGTGGGCTCGTCCGCCATGCCGTACAAGCGGAACCCGATGCGCGCCGAGCGGATGACGGGGTTGGCGCGCTTCGTAATCGAGCTCGAAGGGAACGCGTGGCATACCGCCGCCGAGCAGTGGCTCGAGCGCACGCTCGACGACAGCGCGAACCGCCGTCTGGTAATTCCCGAGGCGTTCCTGGCGACCGACGCGATCCTCGTCCTGGCGACCAACGTGGCCGCGGGGCTCGAGGTGCGGGAGGCGGAGACTGCCCGGCACGTCGCCGCGGCGATGCCGTTCCTCGCCACCGAACGACTGCTGATGCGGGGCGTGAAGGCCGGCGGTGATCGCCAGCAGCTGCACGAAGTGATTCGCCGGCACAGCCTCGCAGGTGAAGAGAAGTTGCTGGAGCGGCTGGCGCAGGACGCAGCGTTCAAGCAGCTCGGCGTGCGTGCGGAAGCGGGGGAGCTCGACCCGGCCGCATACGTGGGCCGCGCGCCGCGCCAGGTGGACGAGTTCCTGGACGGGGTCCTCCCCGACCTCATGAAGGAAATCCAGGCGGTCGCCCCCGCGGCCGCCCCTGCCGAGGTGAGCGTATGACGAGTGTGTTGGTCGAGAGCCGACTGCCCCTCCCGCTCCTGCGTCGCGGCAAGGTTCGGGAGGTTTATGAGGTTGACGGGGACGTGTTGCTGCTGGTGGCCAGCGATCGCGTGAGCGCGTTCGACGTGGTGATGCAGGAGCCGGTGCCCCACAAGGGCGCGGTCCTGACTCAGCTGAGCGCGTTCTGGTTCGATACGCTCGGCGCGGTGATGCCAAACCACTGTCTCAGCGCCGATGCCGACGAGATCGTGGACCGTGTGCCGGCGCTCGCCGGGCACCGCGACGCGCTGGTGGGCCGCGCCATGCTGTCGCGCCGCACGACGCCGACGCCGTTCGAGTGCGTCGTCCGTGGCTACCTGTCGGGCTCGGCGTGGGTCGAGTACAGCAAGTCGGGGACGCTGGCCGGCGAGCCGCTGGCGGCGGGTCTGGTCGAAAGCGCGCGGCTCGAGCCGCCGATCTTCTCTCCGGCCACCAAGGCCGAGGAGGGGCACGACGAGAACGTCACGTTCGAGCACATGGCGCGTGCGTTGGGGCGGGCCCCAGCGGAGCGCCTGCGGCGCGCAAGTCTGGATTTGTATGAAGCAGGTCGCGCGTACGCCGCCGAGCGCGGGATCATCATCGCCGATACGAAATTCGAGTTTGGGACCACGCCCGACGGCACCTTGCTCGTCATCGACGAAATCCTGACTCCCGACTCCTCGCGTTTCTGGCCCGCGGATCGCTATCAGCCCGGCGGGAGTCAACCGAGTTTCGACAAGCAGCCGCTGCGCGACTACCTCGCGGGCGTGAAGCGCGCGGGCAAGTGGAACGGGAACGCGCCGCCGCCCCCACTTCCCGCCGAGGTCGTCTCGGCGACGAGCGCCCGGTATCGCGACGCCTACCGGCGGATCACGGGACGTGAACTCGCGTGAGAGTTGCCCCCGAGGGCTGGCCCTTCATCGCCACCGCGTGGACGCTTGCCGCCGCCGGAGCCCTGGTGGCGGCACGCTGGGGTGGGGCCTGGTGGGTGATGCCGGCGCTGCTCTCGATCCTGGCGATCTGGGTCGTCGCATTCTTTCGCGATCCCATCCGTCCGGGACCGCGCGGTGACCGCTACGTGCTGGCGGCCGCCGAGGGGAAGGTGTTGCAGGTGGTCGAAGTCGACGAGCCGATGTACTTGAAGGAGCGGGCGGTTCGCATCACGGTGTTCTTGTCCGTGTTCGATGTGCACGTGAACCGGTATCCGGTCAACGGGACCGTCGAGCTGGTGCACTACAACCCCGGGAAGTTCCTCCACGCCGCGGACGAGAAGGCGAGCCTCGACAACGAGCAATCGTCCGTTGGCCTGCGGGGCCCGCGGGGCCGCGTCCTGGTGCGACAGATCGCCGGCCTGATTGCGCGCCGCATCGTCACCGACGGGAAGCCCGGGGAGCGCGCGGCCCAGGCGGGGCGGCTCGGCTTGATCCGGTTCGGCTCCCGCACCGACGTCTTCCTCCCACTCTCGGCCCGCGCCACCGTGCAGGTGAAGCCGGGCGATAAGATCCGGGTGGGCGGCACCGTACTCGCGGAGTATCCATGAGACCACCGCCGTTCCCCATCCGGCGCGTTGTGATTGTGGTGCCGAGTCTGTTCACGCTCTTCAATTTGTTTTTCGGCATCTGGGCGATGGTCCTCGCGACGCGCGGGGAGTTCTACCGGGCGAGCTGGTTCATCGTGTTCGCCGGCGTCCTCGACACGCTCGATGGCCGGGTGGCCCGGCTCTCGGGGACCGGCACGCGCTTCGGCGCCGAGCTCGACAGCCTCGTTGACATCGTGAGCTTCGGCGTCTCGCCGGCCTTCCTCCTGTACCAAATCGAGTTCTCGAGCGGCGGTCCCGCGGCGTGGATCTTCTGCTACTTCTACGTGATGGCCGTCGCCATCCGGCTCGCCCGCTTCAACATCACCCAGGCAGGCCGCGCCAAGGAGTACTTCATCGGCCTCCCCTCCCCGGCGGCGGGGATTACGCTGGCGACCTTCTACCCGTTCATGCAAACGGAGCTGTTTCAATCGCTGCGTGGCTTGCCGTGGCACCTCCTGCTCACTTTCCTCATGATCGTGCTCACGATCCTGATGGTGAGCAACGTGCATTACCACACCCTGCCCCGGGCCGGCTTCCGGTCGGTGCGCGGGCTATTGGGCCTCACGCTCATCGTTGTTATCCTGGTATTCGGCATCTGGCAGCACGACGTCTTCCTGTTCCCGTTGGGGCTCGGGTACGTCTGCTACGGCGTCCTGCGGGCGGTGCTCCTGGGCTTCTTCTCCGCTCCGGGAGAAGACGAGGAAGCCGAGATCGCGGGGCCGATCGTCATCACCGAGCCGGACGACCCGGCGGACCGGGCACGAGGAGTCAGGTGAACGCTTTCAAGGTGCAAATCCGGGTGATGCCGCGCGCCTCGCTCCTCGATCCTCAGGGGCAAGCGGTGCAGCACGCGCTGGAGTCGCTCGGGTTCACGGGGGTGGGAGCGGTGCGGGCGGGCAAGCACCTCGTGCTCGAGCTGCAAGCCGCCAATCGCGAGGACGCGGCGGCGCGCGCGCGGGCCATGTGCGACCGCTTGCTGGCCAACCCCGTGACCGAGGATTACCTCGTGGCGGTGGAGACCACCTGATGCGCCGCGTGGCGGTCGTCGTCTTCCCCGGGTCGAACTGCGACGCCGACACGCTCGACGCGGCGCGCGCCGCTGGATCGGACCCCTATTATGTGTGGCATCGGGACACCGACCTGCGGCAACCGGATGCGGTGATTCTCCCCGGCGGCTTCAGCTACGGCGACTACCTGCGCTCCGGGGCGATTGCCCGGTTCTCGCCGGTGATGCAGGCCGTCTCGGCGCACGCCCGGGCGGGGGGCAGCGTGCTGGGGATCTGCAACGGATTTCAGATCCTGTGCGAGGCCGGGCTGCTTCCCGGCGCTCTGATGCGCAACGCCAGGCTCAAGTTTCTGTCGCGGCCGGTTCAGGTGCGTGTCGAGGCGGTCGACACGCCGTTCACGCGGCAGTACGAGCGCGGCGAGGAATTGCTCATGCCGATCGCGCACGGCGATGGTCGGTACGTGGCCGACGCCGACACCGCGGCGCTGCTGGAAGCCGGCGGGCAAGTCGTGTTGCGCTACATCGGCGACAACCCCAACGGCTCGACGAACGACATCGCCGGCGTGTGCAACACCGGCCGCAACGTAGTAGGTATCATGCCACACCCGGAGCGCCGTAACGCTCGGGTCCTGGGCGGTGAGGATGGAGCCCGTGTCTTCTTCTCTCTGGAGGCTCGCAATGCGACGCAGCACGCTGGCGATATGCGCGCTGTTGACGGTCGCCACCTACGGGTGTGACTCGGCAAGAGAAAAACTGAAGTTGGCGTGGGATAAGGTCCGCGGGAAATCGAGCACCACCGCGACCGCGCCGACCCCTCCTCCCCAGGCGCCGGATACCGCGGCGGCTCGGCGGGTTGCCGCGCGGCAGGCGGCGGAGGCCCAGCGGCCGACGACGCCGGCCCCCCAGCGGCCACAGGGGACCCCGGTCGTCACGCGCGATGTCCCGTTCGTCTCCAACGACACCGGCACGATCGCTCCCGGGATGAGCGAGCGCGAGGTCTACGAGCTGTGGGGCTCCCCGGCGGCGGTGCGCCGCGCGGGGGAATACACGTACATCTTCTTCAACAACGGCTGCGAGTACACCTGCGGCACGATGGACGTCGTGACGCTCAAGGGTGGCAACGTGGTGGACGCGATCGTGCGGTGGGACGGCCACCGCTACGCGGGTGAATCAACGTCGCCCCCGGGGACCATGCCGAGGGCCAACCCGGCGGGCGACACGCTGCGGATCCCGCCCCCATGAGTGAGAAGCCGAGCAAGAACGAGGACGAGTATTTCGCGCGCCGCGACGCCGAGCTGCTGCGCCAGCAGCGCGCGTCGGCGCAGCAGGCCGCCGCCCAGACGGAGCGCAAGTCGCACTACATGAAGTGTCCCAAGTGCGGCTATGACCTCATTACCGGCGACTGGGACGGCATTCAGATCGATCAGTGCACCCACTGCCACGGGATCTGGTTCGATGCCGGGGAGGCGGAGTCGCTCCTCAAGTCGCCGCAGTCGAACGTCCTGGCCCGGGTGTTCCGCGCCGTCGTCAAAGGCGTGTCGCGGAAGTGATCCCATTTCCCGGGGATCCGCCCGTCACGCCGCAGTTGGTCCAAGAACACAACCTCACGCCCGAAGAGTACGCCCGGATCGAGGCCCTCCTCGACCGGACTCCCACGTTCGCCGAGTTGGGCATCTTCTCGGCCCTGTGGAGCGAGCACTGCTCGTACAAGCACTCCCGGCCGATCCTCAAGACCTTCCCCACGACGGGACCGCAGGTCGTGCAGGGGCCCGGCGAGAACGCCGGCGTGCTGCGGCTCCCCGACGGGTGGGCCGTCGCCTTCAAGATCGAGTCGCACAACCATCCGTCGGCCGTCGAGCCCTATCAGGGGGCCGCGACCGGCGCGGGGGGGATTCTGCGCGACGTCTTCACGATGGGCGCGCGTCCGGTGGCGCTCCTCAACAGTCTGCGCTTCGGTTCGCTCGACGAAGCCCGCAATCGCTACCTGTTCGCGGGGGTCGTGCGCGGGATCGGTGACTACGGCAACTGCGTCGGTGTCCCCACCCTGGGTGGCGAGGTGGATTTCGCGCCCGGCTACAGCGGCAATCCGCTCGTCAACGCGATGTGCGTCGGCATCCTCAAGGAGAAGGACCTCATCAAGGCCGCGGCGCACGGCGTGGGCAACATCCTCCTCGCCGTCGGCGCCAGCACCGGCCGCGACGGCATCCACGGTGCGTCCTTCGCCTCTGAAGAACTGACGAAGGAGAGCGAGCAACGGCGTCCCCAGGTCCAGGTGGGCGACCCGTTCACAGAGAAGCTGCTCCTCGAAGCGAGCCTCGAGTTGATCGCGTCGGGCCACATCGTCGCCATTCAGGACATGGGCGCCGCGGGCCTCACGTCGTCGTCGGCGGAGATGGCCGCGCGCGGGGGCGTCGGGGTCGAGATCGATCTCGCCAAAGTGCCGGCCCGCGAGCCCGGGATGACGCCCTACGAGATCCTGCTTTCCGAGTCGCAGGAGCGGATGCTCGTTGTCGCGAAGACCGACCGCGTGGCGCAGGTCCAAGCCATCGCGGCGAAATGGGAGCTCACGGCCACCCCGATCGGTCGGGTCACGGACGACGGGATGTATCGCTGCACATGGGGTGATCAGGTCGTCGTCGAGATTCCAGGCCGCGAACTCGTCGAAGATTGCCCGGTCTATCACCCGGAAGCCAAAGAAGACCCCAAGATCGCGGAGCTTCGTGCTGCGAGCCCCACGCCCTACGCCCCACGCCCCACGCCCTCCGACGCCTTGCTTGCGCTCCTGGACCATCCGTCAATCGCCAGCAAGCGTTGGGTCTTCGAGCAATACGACTCTACCGTCCAGGCGAGTACGGTCGTCGCGCCGGGCGGTGACGCCGGCGTGCTGCGCGTGCGACATACCGATTTCGCAATCGCGGTCACGGCCGACTGCAACAGCCGTTACGTGATGCTGGATCCCTATGAGGGCGGCAAGGCGACCGTCGCGGAGGCAGCGCGCAACGTTGCGTGTACCGGCGCTCGTCCGCTCGGCATCACGGATTGCTTGAACTTCGGGAGCCCGGAGCGTCCCGCGGTCTTCCATCAGTTCAAAGAAGCCTGCCGCGGCATCTCCGACGCCTGTCGCGCGCTCGGCACGCCTGTCACCGGCGGCAACGTCTCTTTCTATAATGAGAGCCCCACCGGCGCGGTCGACCCGACGCCCGTGGTGGGGATGGTCGGGCTGCTGAAGCGCGCCGATCGTGCGGTGCCGAGCCACGCGCGCGCAGCCGGCGACGCGGTGCTCATCCTGGGCGATACGGCCGTCGAGTTGGGCGGGTCGGCGTATTGGGAGGTCGTGCACGGATTCGTGGGGGGGCAGCCACCGAAGGTCGATCTCGACGTCGCGCGCCGCCTCGTCGAGCTCCTCGTCGCCGGTGCCGAGCGCGGCCTGTTCCGCTCTGCGCACGACTGCTCGCAGGGCGGCCTTGGCGTGGCACTCGCCGAAGTAGCCATGGGCGGTGCGTACCAGGAGTCGGGATTCGGCCTCGACGTCAACCTCACCACGCACCACGCACCACTCACCACGCACGAGCTGTTGTTTAGTGAGTCCCACAGCCGCGCCGTCATCACGTGCGCGCCGGAGCGCGTCCCAGCCGTGGAGGCATTGGCGCGCGAGCACGGCGTGCCGCTCTCTCGCGCCGGGACCGTGGGAGCCACGGACGGCGAGTTTCGGGTCACCCTGCGGGACGGCGTGATTGCGCAGCCCGTCGCCCAGTTGCGTGAGGTATATTGCAACGCGATCCCCCGGCGCATGGGAGACTGACGACAAGATGTGCGGCATCATCGGCGTTTCCGGCGTTCCCGACGCATCCCGCGTCGCTTACCTCGGCCTCTACAGCCTGCAGCATCGCGGCCAGGAATCGGCCGGCATGGTGGCCGTGGACGGCGAGGGCGTCGCGCGCTCGCACCGCGGGATGGGGCTCGTGTCGGACGTCTTCAGCGAGCCGGCTCTCGCCGGCCTGCTCGGCGACGTCGCGATCGGGCACACGCGCTACTCGACGGCCGGTTCCTCGGTGCTCGCCAACGCCCAGCCGATTCTCGCGGGATATCGCGAAGGCCCCCTCGCGCTCGCCCATAACGGCAACCTCACGAACGCGGCCGTGCTCCGGTCGGACCTGGTAGCCAAGGGGTCGATCTTTCAGACCTCGTCCGACAGCGAAGTCTTGATCCATCTGATCGCCCGTTCAGAGGCGCGCGAGCCCGAAGATCAGCTGCTCGATGCGCTGGAGCGCGTGGAGGGCGCCTACTCCCTCGTCGTTACCGTCGGGCGGACGCTGTATGCTATCGTCGACGCGCGCGGGTTCCGGCCCCTGTGGCTCGGCAAGCTGGGTGATGGGCACGTGGTCGCGTCGGAGACGTGCGCGCTGGATCTCATCGGCGCTACGGTGGTACGCGAGATCGGACCCGGCGAGTTCCTGCGCATTCAAGGGAACGAAGTCGACCGCCTCCCGTCCCTGCCGCAGAAGCCCCACAAGCGCTGCATCTTCGAGCTGGTCTATTTCTCGCGGCCCGACAGCAACATCTTCGGCCGCTCCGTCGACCGCGTGCGCCGCGCCCTGGGCCGCGAGCTGGCCCGCGAACACCCGGCCCCCGGGACCGATTGCGTGTTCTCAGTGCCAGACTCGTCCAACGCGATGGCGCTGGGATTCGCCGAGGAAGCGGGCCTGAAGCTCGAGCACGCCTTGATTCGCAACCATTATGTCGGCCGCACGTTCATCAACCCGACGCAGGCAGGTCGCAACGCCAAGGTCAAGATCAAATTCAACCCCGTGCGGGAGGTGCTGCAGGGGAAGAAGGTGGTGGTGGTGGACGACTCGCTGGTGCGCGGCACCACGAGTAAGGGACTGGTGCAAATGATCCGGCAGGCGGGCGCCGCCGAGGTGCACTTCCGGCTCGCCTCGGCGCCGATCACGGGCCCCTGCTACTACGGCATCGACACGCCCACCAAGGGCGAGCTCATCGCCGCCACGCACTCGCTCGAAGAGATCCGCCGCCACCTGGGCGTCGAGTCGTTGGGGTATCTCTCGCTCGCCGGGATGCGACGCGCTGCGGGGGGTAATCCGGTCGAGTTCTGCGACGCGTGCTTCTCAGGCGACTACCCGACGACCGTGCCGACCGACCTTGTAGGGGCACAGCATGCTGTGCCCCTACAGCCGACGATCGCCGTGTAGCAACACCCGGTAGCCGCTCTTCATGCCGTCGCTCGAACGCCACGTCTACTTTTTTGGTAACGGCCGCGCCGACGGCTCCGCCGCCATGCGGGACATTCTGGGCGGCAAGGGGGCCGGACTTGCCGAGATGGCGAACCTGGGCCTCCCCGTCCCCCCCGGGTTCACGATCTCGGCGCGGCTCTGCATCACCTATCTGGAGCAAGGCACCTTCCCCGACGAGCTGCGTGAGGAAGTCGACCGCCATCTGAAGCAGCTCGAGCGCGCCACGAAGAAGAAGTTCGGCGACGCCAAGAATCCGCTCCTCGTGTCGGTGCGCTCGGGGGCCGCGGTCTCCATGCCGGGGATGATGGAGACGATTCTCAACCTGGGTCTGAACGATGACACGATTCAGGGACTGATCGCCGCATCCAACAACCCGCGGTTTGCCTACGACTCCTACCGCCGCTTCGTTCAGATGTACGGCGATGTGGTGTTCGACCTCGGCAAGGCGCCCTTCGAGGAGGTGCTCACCGAAGCGAAACAGCGCCGGAAGGTGAAGCGCGACATCGACCTGCCCGCGGACGACCTCAAGGCCATGGTCGAAGAGTTCAAGGCGATCATTCAGTCCAAGACCGACACCGCCTTCCCCGACGATCCCCAGCGCCAGCTGTGGGGGGCCATCGAAGCCGTCTTCCAGAGCTGGCGGACGCGACGCGCCATCGACTACCGCCGCGTGCACGGCATCCCGGACGACATGGGCACGGCCGTCAACATCGTGGCCATGGTCTACGGCAACATGGGCGACGACTGTGGCACCGGCGTGGCCTTCACGCGCGACTGTCGCAGCGGCGAGCGCGTTTTGAACGGCGACGTGCTGACGAACGCTCAGGGCGAGGATGTCGTGTCGGGAGCGCGCACGCCCCTCCAGATCGCGAGCATGAAGCGCGGCAAGCTCGCCAAGATCTACCGTGACCTGGACCGCCTGGGGAAGAAGCTCGAGCGGCACTTCAAGGACGTGCAGGACATCGAATTCACGTTCGAGCACGGCCGGCTCTACATGCTGCAAACCCGCCGCGCACAGCGGACCGGCGTCGCCGCCGTGCGCATCGCCGTCGAGCTGGCGAAGGAGGGACTCATCACGCAGGACGAAGCGGTGCAGCGCGTCCCGCCCCAGGACCTCGATCAACTCTTCCACCCGATGGTCGATCCCCGGGCGCCGGTGACCGTCCTTGCCAGGGGACTCCCGGCGTCGCCGGGAGCCGCCACGGGTGAGGTCGTGTTCGACGCCGACGAGGCGGAGGCGCTGAAGAAGAACGGCCGCGACGTGATCCTGGTGCGTCCCGAGACCTCGCCCGAAGACTTCCACGGCATCGTCGCGGCGCGGGCGGTTCTGACTGCCCGGGGTGGAATGACCAGCCACGCGGCCGTCGTGGCGCGCGGCATGGGCAAGACCTGCGTCGTCGGGGCCAAGGACCTGGACGTCGAGCCGAGCCTGGGACGCTTCCGCGTCAGCGGCCGCACCGTGAAGAAGGGTCAGATCATCACCGTGGATGGCACGCTGGGACGGGTAATCCTCGGCGCCGCCAAGGTGGTCCTCCCGAAAGTCGGCGTGCACTTCGCCAAGCTGATGGGCTGGGCCGATGCACGCCGCCGGCTCCGCGTGCGCGCCAATGCCGACACGCCCGCCGATGCGCGCCGAGCGCGCGAGTTCGGGGCGGAAGGCGTCGGGCTGTGCCGCACGGAGCACATGTTCTTCGAAGGTGACCGCATCACGGCGATGCGGGAGATGATTGTCGCGCCCGACGAGCAGGGCCGGCGCACCGCCCTGGCGAAGCTGCTCCCGATGCAGCGCGACGATTTCGAGGGGATCTTCGAGGCGATGGCGGGACTGCCGGTGACAATCCGCCTGCTCGATCCGCCGTTACACGAGTTCCTGCCCCACACGCGGGAGGAGATCGCCGGCCTCGCCAAAGGCCTCAAGATCCCTGTCGTGCAGCTCGAGCGCACGGTCGAGGGACTGCGAGAGGCGAATCCGATGCTGGGGCACCGCGGCTGCCGGCTGGGGATCACCTACCCGGAGATCACGGAGATGCAGGCCCGCGCGATCTTCGAGGCGGGCGCCCTTGTCGCGGCCCGGGGCAAGAAGGTGACAGTCGAAGTGATGGTCCCCCTCGTAGCGCACGTCGAGGAGTTCAAGCGTCAAGCGGAGATCATCCACCGCGTGGCCCAGGAGGTGTTCCACGCCGAAGGCCGCGCGGTGCCCTACCTGGTGGGGACGATGATCGAGGTGCCGCGCGCGGCCCTCACCGCCGACGACATCGCCAAGGAGGCGGAGTTCTTCTCGTTCGGCACGAACGACATGACCCAGATGACGTTCGGCCTGTCGCGTGACGACGCCGGGCGCTTCCTGCCGCTGTATGTGGAGCGCGGTATCCTCGCCGAGGACCCGTTTCAGGTTCTCGACCAGGAAGGTGTCGGCAAGTTGGTCGCGATGGCGGTGAAACTGGGCCGGGCCACGCGACCCGACCTCAAGATCGGCATCTGCGGCGAGCACGGCGGCGAGCCGAGCTCGGTGAAGTTCTGCCACCACGCCGGCATGAACTACGTGTCGTGCTCGCCCTTCCGGATAGCCATCGCCCGCCTCGCCGCGGCCCAAGCGGCCCTCGAAGAGGCGGGCGTGATCAATCGCACCAAGGCTACCGTTTGAGCGCCATGCTGAGGAAGATCAACGGCGCGAACTGAATCGCGACGCAGATGACGTAGGTGAAGGCGGTGATCACGATGCCGGTGGCGCGCGAGATGCCGTGGGTTACCGCGATGCCGGTGCCCGCCAGCCATACCCCCCAAACCGCGAACGGATTGATGGCGTTCAAGATGGCGCCGACGTATAACCCGGCTCCCGGCGCCAGCATGTCCAGCCCGATCGGGGCCCGGACATCCGCCATGTCCGCAACCTGACTCACTCCCCGCGTCATCAGTACGGCTATCGTCACCATGCAAAAGAGGACGTTGGTGCTCGACGCGTAGGCGAGCACGCTCATCAAGGTCTTGTAGCGAGCTTGCGCCCCCGTCACGGCGACCCCGAGCGCGAGCAGTCCGGATCCTATGGCCAGTCCGATCAACAAGAGCACCGGCACGACCAACAAGCCCCAGACCGAATCGCCTTGGTTCATCCGCGCCGCCGTCTCCGGTGGCAAGGACGCGCTCAATGCCTGCATCGCGGCGTGCTGGTAGGGACGAAGGAGGAATGCATAGACGATCACGAACACGGAGACCGTCAGCCACGGCACCAGAATCCGCGGCCGCTCTTTGATCCGCGTAAACACCGCGGTGGGCTCGTGCAGGACGTTGAACGAGTCCAGCACCGCACCCATGACACTCTGTCCCGCCGGTTGCCCGACTGGGGGTTGGCCCATTCCTCCACCCATTCCGCCTCCCGCGCGTGAGTTCGCTTTCGGGGACCGTCAGAACGGGGCGCAATATAGGGGAGGAATGAGAAACGCGCTTCGCCGAGTTTACTCGATCGCGAACTCCACCGGGACCGTCACCAGTGCGCGCACCGCGCGTCCCTGAACGCGAGCAGGATCGAACCGCGCCGCGAGCATCCAGTCTTTCGCGGCCTGATTGAACCCAGGATGAGGACTCTCAACGATCTTCACCGACGCGGTATCGGCCCGACCCGTCTCGTCGATCATCGCCTGTACGAAGACGCGTCCCCGAATGCCGGCGTAGCGCAGGAGCGCCGGATAGACTGGCGCCGGGCTCCAGGAGAGTGTCGGCCCGCGGTCAGCAGCCCGCCTCGGCTCCTGCACTGCACGTGCCGCGGGCGCGACGGTACCTACGATCCTCTTACCCTCTCGCAACTGGATCCAGACGACGCGCACGTTGTCGCGCACCAGCTTGCCGAGCCCGCGCCCCTGGGCGACTCGCCACCCCCAGACGTTGGACTCGTCGAGGTCGGGGAAAACCGCATGGATCTCGTCGATGCCGACCCCCAGGGCCTCGGGGCCCGCCCGTTGCACCGTCCGGAGCACGTGCTTCTGGGGGTCCGCGACGAACCACAGTTCGATTCGCGGACCGCTCCGTTCTTGCAGCAGCGCGGGATAGAAACGTGTGATGCCGTCTCGAATCCACGGCAACACGAGAATCTCGGGATGCTCGTCGAACGCAGAGAGGTCGCCTGCCTGGTCTTGCCCCCCTGGCGTGACGGAACCAGAGTGGGCTGCATCGTATAACCAGATCGCCCGCACATCGTCGCGGCGTGGCCCGAGGGGATACGTCATGCCGAACCACATTCCCGGCCGCATCGGTCCCACCTCCGGGAGTTGTGCCTGAACCTCTTCGTATCCAACCGACGCGACCGCTCCGCGCACGTTCCGAGTGGATCGAATCACACGACCGCCAGTGGTGCCGTGGAACCAGAGGTCGACGCTTGGCTTCGCTGGTGTCGTCAGGTAGTCCGGGTATTCCCGCGCAATCGCCGCCCGCATCCATCGGATCATGACATCCCGGGAGGGAACGTCCTCCTGCGTTAGCGGAAGGACCGGCATAAAAATCAATGACTCGGGCGTCCTGGCAGCCGCCGCAGCGCGATCGGTCGATTGCTCCGGCTGAACAGGCCGTGGTGCCTCGCAGGCTCCGACGAGCGCGCCTGCGGCGACCGTGAGGGCCACAGCCGCGCCCGCCCAACGCCAGCGCGGCAACGTCGTCGCCATCCGGCGAATGCGCCGCTCGAGGAACGACACCGGCTCGCCCAATGCAGGCGCAGCAAGCGCAAACTGGGTGCGCCTGTGGCCGACC
>Ga0193723_1000004_pt1 | contig 52963 bp, 47 predicted proteins | sample H2m2metaG_FD_143042 | JGI IMG/M metagenome (GOLD analysis project Ga0193723, IMG submission 143042) | Soil microbial communities from a riparian zone of the East river system, Colorado, United States - H2m2 | ecosystem: Environmental > Terrestrial > Soil > Riparian zone | place: USA: East River...
CTGAAACTTTTTTTCTTAAAAGTCAACTACTGAAAAAAAATACCCTTTTTTTCACAGTCATTTTGAATGGAATTTCTTAAAAGTCAACTACTGAAACTTTTTTTCTTAAAAGTCAACTACTGAAAAACCGTTAAATTTTCGGAAATTCGGAAAAATTTTTCGGGTCATCGAATTACCGAAAAACGTGACATGGGACAGGGTCATGAGGTATAATTTGTACATTAAAAAATTTTTATTTAAAATTTTTTTATAATGAAGACATTGTATGTTGATGAGATAAAAGATTGTTCAGCTCTTCGAAACATCTTTTGCATGTAAATTTGAGATTTTTTAATTCCTCTGATTCTATTTTATAAACTCTTTCAATACTCAAGCATGCATCACATTGTTGTTTAATATCTTTACTAAATTCTATAGTCTCTGTAGTTGTTTTTGAAACCATAGTTTTTTTATGTATTAACGATGATGATGATATGTTATTGTATTCTTCGCTGCTTAATATATTTATAATCTCGTTCATATCTGTTACGTCTATATCATAATTATTGGTTATAATATTGTGTATTGTATTAAACCAAAGGTTTAATATTTTATATATTTTTTTACTATTTTTATATAGAAAAGGGTTTTTAAAATAAAAACGAATAGGTTTCATTAGATTCAATGAAGCGATACCACAAAAAAATTTAAAACTACCTGATGATACATAAATTGTTGTGAATTTTTCTCTGTTATCAGTTATATCATTTGTATTATTCCATGCGAGACTAAAATTTTTTGCACAATTTATTAGTGTATCCGATGATAAAGCGTTATTTTCGGTGTTAATAAGGGTTAATGGTTCTATATTATTTTCAGTATGATAACTGTTTGTAAAAATTATTGTTATATCCATCAAAACAGATATATATAAAAAAATATTTGTAAAATGTATGTTTTCAATCTGATGATATTCTTCTGTTTCTTCAGGGTTACTAAACCTTATATTATAAAATAAATTATCAAGACTAACATAAATACAATGCAATTCTGCTTTACTCAATAATATGTTATCAATTAATACAATGTAATTATAAACCATTTCACTCATAATGTCTTTATTTTTATATTTTATTTCGTCTTTATTTTTTTTATCGTATTCTATAATATCTAATAACAATGTAATGAATGTTAATATGATATATTGATCGGGGTTAGGTCCAATAACATTGGGAATATTAACATCACTATCACCAAACAACAACAAAGGGTCATCACTTCTATAAGTAATTTCAAATATATTTGAATATGATTTAAGATTTTCTATTATACTATGATATTTATAGTCAATAATATATAACAAACTCAATTGAAGATTTTTATAATATTCACTCCATTTTTCTATAATTTCATCATTGTTTTCAGGTAGAATTAATATTCCATGTTGTTGTTGTTCATATAAATTTTTAAATATGATGGTTAGATTATCATGATATAATAAAGTTAATACTGAAATAAAATAAGAATATAGTTGATTATAAGCTATTAATATTTTATCGATATTTCTTGTAAAATCATTACCAATAACAATTATATCACCTATATTTTCATCATTGAAAAAATATGGATTCATAAGTAGTTGTAATAATCTTTTATATGCATTATTTGTATCAATCCAATTATTGAGTTCATTAATGTTTAATCCTATAAAAGAACAAAAACTATGAAATCCTGATTCTTTTATTGAAATATATGTAATATAAAAATTAGTATGATTTTCTGGTGTGTTTAAACCACTAGTTTCATTTTCTAAAAAATTATCTATTATTGTTTTACTCTCTTTTGTAAGTCTTGGATTAACCTCTGATTTAATATTAGAAAAATCAATGTTTTCATTTTTTATTTTCAAATAACATCTCATAAACTCGTATATAAATGGAACGAGAATATTATGCTCTTTGTTTCTATTGATTAATTGTTGTTTAACATTTTGTTTAAAGGTATTAAGTGTTAATACATCCAATTTTTTTATATTAGGGTTATCTTTATCATCTGGAAGAGGGAAAAAGAAAAAATTCTCTAATTTTTCTTTTTTAAATAATTCTCCGAATGAAAAATCGGGTATATCCTTAAAGAACTCAATTAAATTTTGTTTATATTGGTCTTTTTGTCCTTCCGTTATGGAAAAAATGTTCATCCATAATAAGAAAATATTCTCTTTATCCAATTTTTCTTCTTCTTTTTGTTGTTCATTGTTTGTTGCAATCTCTTTTAATCTATGATCAATTATACTTTTTTTCTTGTCAAAATCATTAATTTGTTTTACTAAACTAATTGGGTTTTTTTCTGCTGTTTTTGCTCGTAATAGATGGACTGTGATATCCATAATATTGTTAAATGCATTATTTTGTTCTATTATAGAATCACGGAAATTAGTAATATTATCTTCTAAACGTTTTTCCATGGGTCTATTATCATTATTACTGCCATATTTTTGTTTAAAATACTCAACTAAAATTAAATCAGTTATTAGGTTATTAGCTATGGTTTCGAATTTTGAAATTCTTTTAGTGTCTACTCTCGTTGTATCAATCGGCATTAATGTGGTGTCATCAAAAATATCTGATAATACCATCCTTTCAAATGAATTTGAAATTTCAACTAACATAGGTTCTGTACCGGTTAACAGTTCCATTTTATGATTAAATAATGTATGTACAATATTGATTGATTGAATAGAAAAATCTTTGTTGTTTTCAATAAAAGATTTAAATGTTCCTATTATTGAGTTCATCACTGATTTGTGGAAGGTTCCTTCTCCATATGCGTTTACTTCCATAGATTTTGTATTTTTATATACAGTTAAATAAATCTTAAAAAGGTATTTATTAGCATATGAATAACCGGTTATTAAATCTTTAAGCGGTTTTTTATCTTTATTACGTAGCATGCTTTCCTTGTTTTGGAATTGTATTTCAATAAATTTTAACAATTCTATAAATAAAGGATAATATAGTTTATCTACTATCGAAACGGATTTTTTCGACATATTAAATCCTTCGCTTCACGAATAATATTAACAATCGAATAACAATAGACAAGAATACGGGATTTTTAAAAAATAAACAACAAATTAAACAATACATTTTTTATTTTGATTATAATCACGCACATCATTTATTATATAAAAATATTCATGTAAATACAATTAATTTTTTTGCTTATGTTTATTTACATAATCTGATAATTTCTTCTCATCATTTTGTTGTTGTTGTTGCTGGTCTTCATCATCATCATCTTCATCTGTTTCATCAGGGGTTGTTTCACTATCTTTGTTGTTTTTGTTTTTGTTGTTGTTACCACCAGATTTTGAAATACGAGATAATGTTTGTGTATTATACGCGTTAATTTTTGAATCAATAATATTAGCAAACATATTTGTCAAAGAAATAATTTGAGTATCTTTTGTAGGTAAATCAGGAAATTTCAAGTTATTTATCTGTAAATAAACAAGAGCTGATGTCAAATCATTAATATCTGATTTATGTATGGTACCATTTTTATTTGTAGATTTTATAGATTGATGTTTACTATTTGTAACTTTATGGTTTTTGTTGTGATTATTATTATGTCCATGAGAAAGACTAACACTTTCAATAAAATCAAAAGGAGCACATTTATATCTAAGAAAACAAATACCAGGAGGAAAATCGTAACCAGCGTCAGTGAAACGGGTAGTTAAACATTCTTGTGTTACAATAGGAAGCGTTCTATTTTCACCTAACCAACTTTCACAATCTGCTGTAATTCCTCCTACAATGGTATATACACATGAATGAGCAATACATTCCACGTCAGGTTCAAATGTTAATCTAGGGCTTATAGGTAAATCAGGACATTCTGATCCATCGACATCACAATATCCTTTACAAAATCTAGAATCACTACCTATACATAGACCACATAGACATACAGGCATAGCTGAAGAATTATAACATACATCTTCACCTGCACATGATGTACCATTTTGTACTGCTCTTGATCCACACGTTCCATCAGGGAATTTAAAATCTGTTGTACATGTTTTACAATCACTACAAGCAACATCGGTAACTCCATACCATTTACTAACATATATCCAATAAGCGATAAATAAAATTAAAAATATTAATAGTATAATTAATAATGCTATCAATAGTCCGGTATGTAAATTTAATCGAGATAACATCTCTCTTATTTTTATAACCATAATATCTAATGGCCCTTGAGATTTTTTAGCCATTATTATTATCTAATTTCAATAGACTGACTTATTGATGGCCAATAAAATCAATGTTTTATTAGATATTACATACAATTATAATATAATAACAATTATCAATATATATCGACTAATTAAAAAACATGTCACCAAAAAAAAATATGTGGAAATACAAATAATTGAATTTATATACTGTATTAACCTATAATTATGATTGATTAACAAAAGTACGGTTAAAAATGTTGTTTCTATACTTTATTTTCAATCAAATTGTACTTATAAATTCTATTAAAAATATTAAGAGAAGTGGTTTGAATGATGATGGTGATGATGAGAGTAAATCAATCAAACCTAAAAATTTATGTATATATCCTCAAATATACTGGATGAATAACAATCATTATATTAATAATAATGATTGGCCATTATTATATAGAAATCAGGAAGAAATGTTTACAGAAAATATGACACAATGTGGTGTTACATGGATGGATTTATTATTTATAGATACATCAACCATTAATAAAAATTATAGACTATGGATGATATTATCACATCAATATATCACAGCTATATTAAATACAAGAATAACAACAATATTTATGAATGAATTAGAATCAGGTTTAATACAACCAAATGATATGTCATTATTTGATAGAGAATTTGTAATTAAAATTAGAGATTCTATATCAGAAACAGAGATTTCAATAATAAAAGCCTATGATATGTTAGATAGATATTGTGATAATATGACAAGATTGAATTTTGCTCTTCCTAGATTATACACAAAAGAAATTATATCTAGTCTAAGAAATTTTAATATGGGATCAAATCTTATGGGATATTGTTTAGACCAAAACTTATTAAATAAATTATTACCATTTTATGGTAATAATAATGATAGTGTATATACATTATTTATCAATCAATCATATAATAACATCACAAACAACACATATGGAGGAACATTAACACCTAAATTATTATACCCTAGAAATTATACTTTTAATAATAAAGAGAACAAACAATTTATATTTAATCCATTTATGTTTAATATTATGGTAGATAGACATTTCATTATAATATCTGTTTGTTTCATTATAGCATTAATACTATTTATATTTTCAATAGTATTACTATATGCCAATAAACATCTATTGAGTCAAAAAAATGTAATAACATGTGCAGGTATTCTATGGAACAATATAATGCATCATTACTGTTTAAAATGTTGTCGTAAAAAAAGAACAACAGATGGGGATGAGGAAGGAGGAGAAGATGATACCGTTTTAGATTCTGATTAAATTATTAATAAAACGATATTGTTAATATAAATAATGAAAAGTATATAAAAAATATTAAACGATATTTATGTGATAATTATGACAGAAAATAAAAGACCACAAATTGAAAGAATGAACAGTTTAGGTGAGAATAATAAAAGACGTCCATACTGGAACAACAACGTTACAAATACATTAAATAAGGAATTGCCTCCTCACCCCCCTCCTACTCAGACGAAAAGAAAAAGTTTAACAGATGCAGGTCGTAAAATAATATCAGATACATTTGGTGGAAATAGAGTTAAAGAAGAAATTTTGGACCATATGGTGACCGAAAATGAAAAAAAAATGGAACAAAACCAAAATATTAAATCAGATGAAAAGAAAGTAAAGAAAAGGAAAAATTCTTCATCATCGCAGTCTTCTCCTTCTATTTTAGATCATCATAAACCAAATAAAAATGATGTCGATATTAAAATTATTGAATTAACACAGAAAATTAGTGTTTTAGAGGAACAAGTTAAGATACTTACTTATATAATGGCAGAGATAAATAAAAACCAACCTATTAATCAACAAAAACAACAACAAAATACTGAAAAAAAATTAAATGTATTTGATAAAATTGTTTTTTGTTGTTGTTCTCCATGGTGTCAATGTTTTGGGTATGGTGATGAAACAATAATTGATTATGAAACTGTTTAAATGAGTCTATACCAGGCCGTACGAGAGTAAAAGTGATCATAGTATACATTGGAAATAACAAATTTTGTAAATTTCGATTAATAAACATTGAGATTTTGTTTAAAAATTGTTTATCGTTCCGTATTATATAGTTATTTTATAATATTTTTTTGTAATGATCGTGTAGCGTCGTCGTGTATATGAGTGACAACAATTAAGTTTAATAATAACAAATAAATGAAGCAGTTGTTTCTCATATATTTTGTCGTTTCTTTTATTTGTATTGATACGGTAAAATCAAATTTAATTACATCTATTATACCTTTGGTTGTAATGAACAAATCGGTGTATAATGAATCTCTTTACTTGAGGACTCAATATATTGAAGATTATCAATATAATTCCACTAATCTTTATAATCCTTTAATTACACGAATTGCTGATGATATCAACATTAATCAATTAAATGATATTTTACAAATTCATTCAGTCCGTGATATAGAAGAATGTAATAACATGACTTTTATATTTGATATAATACGTAAAAAAAATGATTTGGATCCCAGTGCTATCGTATTTCAATTATTTAAACATAATGCAACGAATGACAAACCAATAGAAATTCCATTTTTTTCAAAAACTATTACATCTCTTGATAATTCTGTGATGGGTGCTATTAATTGGAATCAAAACAAAGATCACATTATACAACAAATTACTATTACTTTAATGAATGCCACCTTAGATGACAACAGTGGAATTTTTGATATATTATATAATGATTATTATATAACAAATCCTGTGATATGGGTATCAATATACGCAATATTACCATATCATTTTAATCCTATGACATTGAAATATAATGCATTTTATTGGTTATTATCACAAAATAATATAGATAAAACATATTATCATTTTAGAGATGACTACAATAGTTTAAATTTAGGATGGTCTCTATGGACAAATGGTAGTAATATTTCAAGTTTTTTATCAATGCCTATTATCTATTCCGATATGTCTTTATCTATCATTTTACAATGTCCTGTAATGATAAATATAACAGATTCACCATTAGCATCACAACCACCTATTTATATTTCAAATGATACTAATTCTCCGTTACCAAACACTACATCGCCACAAGGAAATGAAATACGATTAGAAGGAAATAAAGTTTTGGTGATTGTCATATGTATAGGTTTTATATGGTGTTTTGGATTTATTCTTGTCGGTGCCCTATGTAAAAAATGTAGAACAAGATACGATTTTCTTAATAATAATGGTAATGGTGGTGATGGTGATATTAAATTAGAAAAACTAAATGATGATAAAGACAATGATCTTATTGCATACGATTCCAGTACAAGTGATGATGAAACTTTAACAAACAGGAAAAATGTTGTATTAAAAGAGCTTATCAATATAGGGAAAAACAATGACAACAATAACCCTGAAATGAATCCCTTTACTGGCTCTATAATAAACAGAACAAAAAACACGAACAAAGTTCATGAAATATAACATTTATTAAATTTTTCTAATAAAGAAATTCTTTCTTTTATATTGTTATCACCACCTCCACCTCTACCATCAATAAAAGGTTTAATTATAAAATCTTTTAGTTGTTTATTAATAATTTCTTCGAATGTCATCGGAAGAGATAAAGCTTTTGTACTATGATGAATTGAAAACGGAAGTTTTAATAAATGTTCCCCTGTGTCGATAGTTACCTTTTCGTCAAATTGAGGATAAAATAGTCTAAAAATGATAAATTGATGTGGAGGAGGTAATACGATACCACCGTTATATTTCCATATGATATTAAACTTTGTCGTTATCATTTCTATTTGCTTCCATTTTTCTTTTCCTGTAGTATTATGCAGATTGTGCCATTTCTTTTTTAACATACCATGAATGTTATTATAGTATCGGTCGATATACTGTAATATTATATCTATAAATTTCTGATTATTCATTAAAGATTCTACATGATGGTCATCAGAGAGAAAATATTGCAAAAGTAGATGATATATTTCTTTCATTGTTGATGAAATATAATAATCTTTGTTTGTTAAATAATTTATTATTTCTTCATCTGATTTGAGTATCATTGATTTTATTATAGTTTCTCTTGTTTCTTTTGATAGAGATAATGCATGTTTATCATTGATCCAACAATGAATACCTCTGTTACCACTAAAAACCCATAATAAACTCTTGTAATCATATATATTTGTTATGAAATAATCTATTACTTTTGAAGCAAATTGAATAAGATACCAGCATTTATCACAAGCCGATTTATCACATTCACATGGCCTGATTCTCATTTTTATATTATCTTCACATTCACTAGATTTAGACGGTATCTTATCATAATCAGATGCATCTACATCAAATACAAGTTCTTTTCGAATATTACAAATAATTAAATCTTTATTATGATGTACCGGAAAGAGTGGCACCGCAGCTCTCCCACAATGTATAGATAAAGGATGTTGTTCTTTTATCATTCTTTCTAAAGTATCTGATGTATATTTTTCAATATATCGTTTCATTATATCATTCGGAAATTGGAATGCAAGTATTCTTTCATATGAAGAACATTTTCCGTTCATTGTAATCAGACATAAAATCTCTGTCATTGGGAATATTGTCGCATAGTATGTTTTAAGACTTGTAGTTGTCATCATATCAGATTTAATTGTTGATTTTAGGTTTTTGGAAATGAATTAATTAAATTAAAATTACCATATATGGAATACTATCTTTATATATCTAATACTGTTTATTTTTTCTATACCCGTCATATCATGACGATGATGAAACGTGGTGTTGATAATGATAATGATAATGATAATGATAATAAGAATAAGAATAATAAAAAGCAACGATTAAACAATGATTATGGTGATCAACATCCATTTAATCGTGAAAATTATCTAAAATTCGTCATTAGTAGTGATGATACTATTAAATATATGATAATGATGGCATATTTCAATAATTTCAATGATATTGTATTACAAATCATATCTAAATTACTGTTAGTCAATGTGAGAATACAAGTAGACAAATTTAAATTGAATGATCATTTGAATAATCTGGATCATTTTGAAGAACCTTATGAAAGCAAGAGTTATGATTTATGTTATATCAATCATTGTATGACAATGGGATACTTTATTAGGGTTTTGTTTTATGAATATATAAAATTGGTTTCTAATAGTGATATATTTATATCATTTTGTATTGATGGACCTTTAATGTATAATCCTTCTCCTTTATTAATTATAAACCATAATAACCCTAATCGCTTCGGTCAAACTATTTTGAATATGATTAATAATGGAAATACATATGGAAATTCAAATGAAAAAACTTTAGATAGTCCATTATATACATATGAAAAAGGTCTTATATCCCCGACTATTTCCTTTAAATTTGAATTATATTATAACGTTAAAGATAGCAACAGATATTTATTAGATTATTTTTAGAGTGCCTTATATGGATATTTTTTTAACAAAAGGATATATCTATATTCATTAAAATGATGGAATCAGATAACATGCTGGATATGTATACTTAAATGAGTATAATTCATTTATTAAAGGATAGGTCAATTATCTCAAGACAATTTAAATTGCCTTTTATAGAAATTTTATTAACAAGCATTGATTTATATCAGCACACGAATATGTTAGAAATATCTGTTTTTTACGTTATTCAGACAATAACACTTATTTTTGCATTATTTATTATCGTAATTGTCAATAAGCATAACACAAACGTTGCAATGGTGGTTGGAATTGTTATATTTTTATTAATGGAATGTCTCATTTTTGTAATGATATTTTATGAGAAATATGAGAACAAAAACAATATACTAAATGAATTATATTATATTATCAGACTAGGTTAGATATATAAATTTTTTTATTTAAACTACATGCATTACATCACAATTCATTGTTGTTAAAATAAATTAAATCATTCTTTTATTTATTTATAACCCAAATTGAGCCCCATAGTGTTGCATTGAATTAATAGGCTTGTTGTTGTTATTTGTGTTGTTATTTTTTCTTTTGGGTGTAATAGGTACTACAGGGAATTTATTTACGAATTGATCATCCTCTTCAGGGACTTCAATTTTAGATATTTTTACATTAGGTTGTTGTCGTTTACTATTTATAAGAGATACTTTTTCTTCATATTTATCTTCATAGTCATAGTCATCATTGCTATGTGAAACAAAAGATACGGATTGGTCTTCGTTCATTAAGTCTTCCATTTCGCTCATTATAGATGATTTATCACCTTGTAAATTTTCAAATATACTTGCATCAAAAGCATTATTAATCCCATCTGTCATTTCTTTCACTTGACCTAATTTCTCCTCAACGTCATCAATATCATCAATCTTCTTATCCAATTCAATCCCTGAAGGTAAACTTTGAGATGATAAACCTTTCATGATATCAATTGTTTTTATATTATCCTCATTCAATTGTACAGTTGTTTTTGTATTTTCAATTAAATCAACTTTCTTTTCTATTGAGCTTATTAAAAGTTTAATCCTTTTTTTCTTTTGTAGTAATTGCGCCAGGTTACAATCTATTGTAGGTTTTATATTTCTTTTTGTCATTATATCTCTTTCAATATATATTTTATCGTTTATTCTTGATAATTCACCGTTATAGACAATTAATCTTTGGTTAAACTCTTTTGTTGTATTATTTGCTGTAGTCATAGGATCTTCTTCTTTTTTAACACTCCCTATTCTTCCGAATAAATTCTTAGTAAATTCTTCTACCATTCTTTCACTAATATTATTGTATCCTTAATGTCTTAATTTAATTTTGTTGTTGATTTATTTAACTAACACTTAATAAATATATAAATATTCAACATATTTAAATATATATATAATACACTTTCATCCTCTGTTTAATTAGGTAGTTAGTTAGCATTAATAAACAAATAGAGTTTATAAAGAGAAATATATTTTCTTACATAAAAAATATATGATAGTTATAATGATTATAATCGAAAATATACTAATATATGATTTAAATATAAATTTTAATGCAGCATACATTGTTTTAGGTAGGAAGCATACTACATTACATAAACAAGAACCTTTTTCCTTTGTTTTGTGTGATGTTGGGATGGATATTCCCTCATCAAAAAGACTATTTATTTTATCACGTATATCCTCTGTTTCTTCTTGAATTTTTTTATTATTCTTCCTTTCTTTATACATTTTTACTATCATTGTAATTTTCTCAACATCGTTCAATTTTTCATCAGTAATAATAGATTCCATTATTTTTTTATAATCGGATTTTACGTAATTTTTATCCAATTTCTTCAAATATAAGTGTATATTGTTTGTTTTAATATCTGGCATATCTTTAGATTCTATTAAATTCTTTAATATTGCACCATGATCCTCTTTTTCAGGTTTTGTTAATGGCATTTTTGTCGATTTTTTTGCCGTTGTTGACATTATAAAATACGGGTGTCAGTTAGAATAATATGTTAATATATGGAAATTGATATTTAGGTTCAGTTCAAAAAATGTAATAATTTACTGTGATTTTATTGTAATTGGTATTAAAATTCTTTTAATTATAGAAAATTCTATAATCACTGAAGAATCATATTGATTTGATGTGCTATTGTTATTAGAATTTGATTCCAATTTATGTATACTAGCCTTTTTTTCCTTTGGTGATTCTATCCAAATACTATTTATATTCTTAAACAATTCTTGTCTCGAATTAATCGTTTCATTTTTTTTGATTTTATATTTTGTTATGAAAAAATCATTACTAAATATTTTTTTTAATTGATCTTCTACATTGATATCTATATTATCAATAACTCCTGATAATGATACAGGTGGATGCATACCACAAGATATATCATAAAGAGATGTATATAATTTAATTATACCATTATCAATATCTTTTGATTGTAAATAATCATTTAATGTTTTAATTTTAATTTTATCACAATAGTGAATTATATCATCTATAGTTTCTTCATTTAACTCTTTTATTATTGAATATGCATCACATTTTATTATATCATTAGCAACAATAGTAGGTATAGATATAATAGAAAAATTATTAAGAAACTGTATTTTTTGTTCAAATGTAAAATCATTATATTTAGTGTATATTGATTTACATGGTGTATATTTTTGTACATCAATTTCCGATATATGATCGATATTCACACATCCTGTAAAGTGAATTGATCCTTTACAACAGGTATAGATTTGAATTTGTTTACCATTTATATATGGTATAACCTTTAAATAACCAGGATGAAACAAACATTGAAATTTTCCGTAATTATTTTCTTCAATGTATTGGGTACGACAAAATATACACGTTCTCATTCTTTCTATTCGAACAATGGATAAATGAACTTAGGCATAACAAAAAATGACTTATTAAACAATTTATTAAAAATTCAATCCATCATGATTTGGTTTGAAATAATTATCATCGTTCTTTACATATTCTACAATTCTTTTTATCTGTACATTCTCCTCTCATGTTCTTCTCCTGTTCAAAATGATCAATACAACTTCTACATATAAATACTTCTTTGTTCACATAATAGCCTGTGTTCGGAGATATGTATTTGAGTCTGAATGGGCATCCAGTTTTAATTTCGGAATCTTTGTTGCAGTTATCGCAGTGTTGCATTGGAAATGTTAATTTCCTCTTATAATTACTGAATAAATGAATTTACCTAATTTATCAAATTCTTCCTCCACATACTTTTAAAGAATGAATTTTTTGACACTTCTCACTGCAAATCAAAATTCCACATTGGGTGCAACTATAAGGAGAAGTGCCACATACACAATTTCCAACTTCGCATTGATTTGGATAAAACCATTTTTCGTGTATATCCTGTATCATTTTTGATGCAATATTAATGATAAAATCCATTTTCTGTACAGAAATATCCGATTCATCAAGAATTTTAATCATCTGTGAAATATCATTGAAAGAACACGGAGAAACATTATAACAAGAAAATGCTTTATCAACCAATAGGAGTTTATTGCATGAATTTCTGTTTGGAATTATTTCCCTAAGAGTCTAATAAGTTGATGAAAATAAAAATGTATTATTTTGTATACCTGATTAAATTTCAAAAAATCCCATTGATGTGTTAGATCAATTAAATCATATTTTACAACACAGGGTTCATGCCCATAATTAACTTTTATTTCTGTGTAGTGCGCAACATTAAGGTCAATCGGATAGAAACGAGATTTTTCTCTATTATCTAATTTATGGAATGGAGGTAAATGTATATATTTAAAATCAAATATATCTGTATCAATTGCAACACGAATTGAATTCCTCTTGTTTTTTAGCTCTTTGAATATGACTTTAATCTTGACCGACTCTTGCATGATACAATGGTTACATGTTTCCATTTTCTTATTATTATATTAAGCCAAGCGAAATTAGTTTCAAAAAAAATACCAAAAACGTGACATAGAGCCAAAAAATCTTGCTCGGTGATAGTATACATTCTCTCATGTACTCCTTGTTCATAAGAGAATATATTTAGTTATAGAAGCTTATACTAAAATTTTGTAATAATTGTATAGATCATCGTAAGATTGAAATAATTATAAATCTGTATCCTGACCTATTAGAATCCTTTTAAACAATGTATTTGGTTTAACGATAGGACGTATATTTTTTATATAATTCAATGCCTCTTTATAACTCATTCCATATACCATTTGTAAATATCGTATTACTATCGTAACTGAACGACTTATACCCATATTACAATGAACAAGTATATTAGTCATATTATTATCAATAACAGTATCGATTAATTTATTTGTTACTTTATTTATAAATCGTCGTGTATCCTTCATATCTAAACGATTTGAATCATCTAATGGAAAATAGAATAATTCGATATTGTTATTATATGCCATTGAATCCCATTCAGACGCTACATTAAATATAACAGATATATTATTTTCAATAAGCCATGTAATATTGGATGCTGCACGTATATTACCAAGATAAATTTTATCAATAATTAAATCAGCATTATTATATATATCTTGAGGGTCAATTTTAATCGATTTTGTAAGACTACATTCATTATGATTAACTTCATCATTATTAATAAAAGAGGAGTATTGAGAATTAACGGGGATAGTTAAATTAATTATCACCCAATTCAATATAATAAAAAAATGTATCTTCATTTTAATCTCACACGAAAACGGATTGTACTAAACTAACCCTTAAATGGTTTAATTAAATTGAATAAATTTTTAAATAATCCTTTTTTTGTTCACATACTTATCCTATCTTATCCTATATAGATATCAATAAAATATTTTATTTACATTGTACATGGTATCGTAATAGTGTTCGAGTAAGGAAAACAATCAAAATCTTCTGCAACTACTTCGGTACAATAAGTGCATGGCGGTGAGTAAGGTCCATCAATACATGAAGAAAAACATGTTGATATACATTCATTTTTTGTATTCTCACACGAGCTATCACGTTTTTTGTTTATACATGTTCCACATTGATGTATACATTTCTGGTATACACTCACATAATAAGACTTGCATTTTAATTCATTTGAATAAGTACAGTTACATACTGATATATTTCCGTATATTGGCGGTGGTGATGGTGATACAGACGGCTGATTTGTAGGGACTACATTTGATGATGGTGATGGTGTGGGTGTAGGTGTTGTAGTTGGAGATGAAGTTGGATAAGGAGAAGGTGAATGAGTTGGTCCTTCACTTGGTTGAATAGTTATTGATTGTGTTGGTGGTGGTATGGTTGGGACGTATGTGGGTACATTTGATGGATTTGTTGTTTCTTCTGGAACTAATGTAGAAGGGGGTGGTGTCGGAGATAATGTAGGTGATCTAGTTAAAACTTCATTTCCAGGTAATACAAAACAATTAGAATAATGTCTTGAACAATCCAAAAATGCATTATTAAATAATATTAGGATGGATGTAAAAGAATTGTATAATTTAGCATTGTTATTGTTAAAATAATTTCTAATTTTCGCAGGTAAAGAATTATGAGGTGTTGATATGACATAATTAGATAATGATATTAAATCCTTTATTTTGATATTTGAGAAAAAAGGATGCATCAATAAATCATTGACATCATCGTTGCTAGGTGCCACACATAAAGGTGATAATGTAAGGGAATTAAATACATCATTTCGTAATGACGATAAAATACTATGCATAGCATAATTGTAATTTATTATAGCAACAGCAAGAGATATTCCAAAATCTCCTGATTCTGTTTGTAATGGATTAATATGAGATGATGTAAAACTACTATTTCTATGAGGAGTAACAGGATATGATAAATAATTAAATACCGATTTAGAAAGAGAAATTCGAGATATAGACATTAATTTTGTTATAAATGTATTATTTCCAATACTAATCTTATTGTCATTAAATATAATATTTATACTACATTCTCTAAGGCATGCAACAGGCCGAGGTCTACTCAAACGTATCCAATTTGTCATAATTGTTTGACATTGTGAAATTAATGAATTCTGATCACATGATCCACCCCATTTTAATTCATTGTATGTACATATGGATCCTTCGGTAGGTGTAAGCCATCCTCTTGTTTCATATATATATAGATATAAAAACAACAAAAAATGAAAGACAAAATGCATTTATTCTATGTTTCTCTATAAATCATACATGATATTTTTTTTGAATATTACGATATCGATACAACTATCAAAAATTATCATGATTAATCCTAGTTGTGTTGTTGTTAGTTTTTGTTGTTGTAACTACAGACAGTAAGTTAAAAATATCATATTCTACATAAAACCATTTTGAATCTGAATGATGTTGTACACTGCATATAATTTCTACAATTTCACTTGGAACGAAATGGAAAAAATGATTGTATTTACCTTTGCATCTTATATACAATGGCGATATATGGTCATTAACATAAACTATTTTTTTAGGTATTGGTTTATCATCTTTATTTGTATTTGTAGTATTTGTAGTAGTAGTAGTAGTAGTATCCACAGATTTTACATAATCTATTTTAACATTACGTATAAAAGACGTTGATTTAACTATACAATCACATTTTAAAAATTGTGATTTAAGAAATTTGAAAGCTCTTCTTAAAACATGATCATCTATTCCATCAATATAATAAAGAGATAATGTTATAAATTGTATATATATTAATTCATGAACATTATAATCAACTATAAAACCATAATTGTCTTTTATCTCATTAGGACTGTATTGTAAATTATCTGATATAATAGACTTTCTTTTTTTATTTATATCTATAGTATTATTATCTTCGTCATGTATAATTTCAGTTTTTTCTTTAATATAATATATGGGTGTTATCTTAGTCTCTTCAAAGAAGTACTTGTTTAATAAAGGAATAACCCATAGTGGATATCTATCAGAATTGAAGTATGTACTTGCTATATAATTTGCAGACGAATCAAATAGTAGAGATACTTCTTCCCTTGTTAATATATCTTGGCATTCATGATTTGCATTATCATCTTCATCTTCATCTCCTTCGGTTGTATCATAATCTTCCTCGTTATATTCATAGTAGGTATTAAAATCATTATGGTCATACCCGAACTCTAAACCAATCCGATCATCGATATCAGAAGGATTGACAATGTATTTTTTAACCGTACCATCCATATTTATCTTTACTGATCCATTCTCATTCTCATTATCAACATCATATGAATCAACGGTCACCACGCCGTTGTTATTACCGTAACTAAATCTATTTCTTACATAAGTAAAACCGTTGTATAACATGAACATTATATATCTATCAATGGTCAATTTATGGGTAGTGATATATAGATACTTCAATCCCGTTTTATCGATATGATTACAAAAAACATAAAAACCAATATAATAATATTATAACAAAAACAATTATTCTCAATTTACGTCATTTCGAATTTAATATTTCTATACAATGATGAAATACCTAAAGGTATTTGTTTATTATTTTTATTACTATTTTTCATTGTCTTTATAATATCTCGGCAACAACAAATATTTGCACTGTACCGTATACAATAATGTTGAGTAGGATGACATCTAAATCTATTTTTACAATCATCGTCATAAGGACATAATGCAGGGGTACAACAACAACATAATGATTTACATAGTCCAATACTCCTCTCCCACCAAGGCAAGTTTCTTGATATACCTACAACAACAAAAGCAAATGATGTAAAACTTAATATATGCCAGAGTGTATGAAAGATTGGATATGACATAAAACCATCTATAAAATAGAAAACTAGAGATAGTATTAATAATCCAATACCCACTGATAAAAGAATTGCATGGTATCTATCAAATAAATGTGTTGGATTTCCCTCTTCTATAAGTGCAATCTTTAATCCAACTAAAAGTATACCAAACACAATAATAATAACAAATGATTGTAATGTCAATGGAAGTGCTTCAATTGCTATAATAATAATAAATATATAAACATAACTAACTACCACACTCTGCCAATCATATATCATTAATGGGTTCACTCCTCTGCATTTATAACAAACTTTTTCTTTATCTTCTTGTGATAGATATCTATCATATTCCAATTCATTATAGAATAATTCTCCTTCTGTATCATCTCCTTCTATTTCATCATCTTCTACATTATCATCATCATCATAATCTTTATTATAATATTCATAGTTATCTTTTTTTGTATTATCATCATCCTCTCTACTGCCATTGTTATAAGGAAAATAAGGATCAATTTTTATATGTGTATCATTTGAGATTATTTTAGTATTAAATGATCCTAACCCAACACCAGAATAAGAAACAAAGTAGTCTAGATTTTTTAAAGCAGGTCTATCATTGATTTTGCGTTGTTGAAGATACTGTTTTTTTTTGAGGATATATTTTTTATAATTTTTATTTTCTATTTCTTGTTTTTTTGATGGTGGTGGTCTATAAAAAATAAATAATAAAACTGTAAATGCCAGAAGAGCACCAGCTGATGTATGGTCTAGTTTTTGCCATGTATGTAAACTTATATATAAAGGACAAAAAGAAGTTGTTTGACATGTATGATAAGAAATACTAATAATAAATGCTATTAGTAATATTATAGACCATGCATAAAATCCTATTCCTGTTGCAATAAACCATGGTATTATAGCAACAAAATTACTTGTTATTAAAAAAAATGCGGCATACCATGTTTGTAACTCTGATACATTAATATGACTAACATGTGAATATCCGTCTATAGTTCTATGTAATGATGTACTTAGCATAAAATATATATAAACATTCAATCAATCAAAGAGCAAATATAAATACTGTTATTAATATAACAAATACCTATTTCTTCGGTGATAGTATGAATGTAATTTGTGAGTATATTACATAGATTATAGAATATTATATAAAAAATGATCATTAATCTTTTTGATATTAATACAATAAATAAAATTTTTTGATATGTATATTTATATGTTATGTTGATGATGAAATATTATAACCACAATACCATAACATAATATAGCATCGGATTAATGTTTCTTTTTATCTTATTGTTAATAAATTACTGTTTTTCCGACTTGTCTCATAATGGTACAAACGGAATAAATGGACCGGATGACATTAATCAAAAATGTTCGTGTATAGAAATTGATAAACCAGATGATGTTATTAGTCTTTCTAACAAGCTATGGGATCCTTGTAACAAAGCTTTCATCAATCAATTGAATTGCACAGGAGATAGGTTTCTGTGTAATTGTATACAAGAAAAAGGGATTATTATACATATGAAACAAATAGACTTTGAAAAAAATACTTTGAAAGTTGATAGGTCTGATGATATGGTTATGAAAGCAAATGCGTTTCATTGTGAAACGACTCAAATTAAAAATATAAAATATGTATTCCCTACAACATGTATACTATCATTTGAAGTGAAAGACAAGGATAAAAATGTCGGTGATCACGATTATGGGAAATACATCCTTAGTTATAAATCTAAAATTTTATTTTCTAGATTATGTGATATTATGATTAATTGTATTCGCGATATGAATGGTATTATGATTAAATTTATTCGTGATATGAATGATATTATAATTAAAGGTATCCTTGATGCGTTTGATATTATATATGAACTGATATATATTGTATATTTGCCTTAATGTCATTAATTAATACTCATATTTTTACATTTCAAACGGACTTAAAGAATGTATATCGATCATTTATAAATATTTACAGTAATTTCCATTTTCTTGTTTCTTTAATTTCTTTTTCATAGGTCTTTCTCAATCCGGCTTCATATTCATTAAACTCTTTTTGTGCGATTCTAAATACTTCGAGTACATCATAAGCTTTCTCTTGAGCTATTAGATACAATCTGTTAGCGATTTTGTTTAATTCTGGTTCACATTTATCACAAAAATATGCATTTTTACCGTAATCAGGACCATATGTATGAAAATATTCGAAATCATACATACATTTAGCACATTTTAAACATCCAAGTGGTGCTAATTGATCACCATCTGTTCCCCAATAATTCAGTTTTTCGTTTCCAATATGTTTATACATATTAGCCATCTCTTGTATCAAGCTAATTGTTTCTGTATCATATTTCGTTGTGTTGTCAATTGACATCCTGTTCTGTAATGACGGTTTGATTTAATACAAATCCAGATCAATGTATATATATATTATATACCAAATATGACATACAAAAATAGTATTTTTTTTGAAATTACATTTGAGTTGATATAAATTAATAAATACTTATTAGTTTATTACCTATTATAGTTTATTAATATCACATATCAATCAATGATATAATAACACCTCAAGTGTAACATAACCGAACATAACATATCTAAAAAAAATGACAACATCGAAATCATCAAGCCTGTTTAATATAATAAATAAACATGAATGTATGATTAAATACAATATAATAAAATCTAAATCTGTTTCTACTGTACCTAAGATACCAGCACCAACAAATACACTTAATATATCTAAAATAGAAAAAGAATGCTCTGTAGAGAGACCAACAAAAAGAATGAAATATAACAATGATAATAATATTGTTGATATCAACAATACAAAACTCATTGAAACTGAAAACACTACCACTACCACTACCACTACCACTACCACCACAGGCGTAGGTATAAAAAATAATTTATGTCAGGAACCAAATTGTGTAAACATTATAAAAAATAAAAAATATGTATTATGTGAAAAACATTATAGACAATATCGTTTATTTAAAATAAATATGGAATCACCTTGTATTTATTCTATAGAATGTAAAAGACAAGTACGAAGACGAAAGATGTGTTATTTACATTATGAAATGTATTTATCAGATAAAAAACAAAATGCAAAAAAAATAGATCTTAATCAATCAATCAATATATAGATAGATAGATATAATCACATTGATGATGATTGTAAGGATCACGAATTAAATATAATTATTAATTTAAATAATTATATTATAATATATTGATTATTATTATCAATATTGAAAGTGTTTTATAACCTGCGATTGACGTTAGGGTTTTAATTCAATTCAATTCAATTCATAATAATTACGTACCATAATAATGTCGAAAAGGAGTTATGATGGTGCTTTTACTGGATTACCAACAAATAATGGTAGTACTTATGGTGATGCTCTTGCATTTCCCATTGGAAATGAATTAAATGCAAATATGAATGCTAGAACAAGTTTTAATAATAGTAATGGAGATTCATCAATTTTTAGTGTAAATGGTTTAACTTCATCAACACAACAAAAGAAAAATACTTTTCTTGGTAGAGATGGAGGAGGAACTCCTTTATCAAATTATATACCAACAAATCCTCTTTCAAATTTTCTTGATGCATTTAAGATGCCATCTAATTTTAGAGATGCTATGCCTATGAAAATACCTCAAACAAAATATCAAACTAATGCACCTATTAATAATCGTAGATTGGTGAAACCATACAATGTAATGTATCCTGATTTACTTCAACAAGATGATTTATGTATATTATATAAAAATCCACGTAATGCTAATAATACACAAAGTAATTCATTTTCTATACAGTCTTTTATTAATAAATTACGTGGAAATATCTATGATGATACACAAGACGACGAATTAATAGAAGGACGTTATTTAGAAATTATGAATGTCGCAGCATTTAATCATTTTATATTGGATTATCAACTTGAATTATATAATAACAATATAGAAAAATTTTACAATCTAACTCCTGATCAATTATGGAAGGATTTTACATTTGATGGCGCTGCAGCAACTGTTGCAAATGAATTTACCGGTGATTCTCAAACTTCTTTAACTGGATTACAAGTAAGAGGTGGTGGAATAAAAATTACAACAATGATTATTAAAGGAGAAGCTAGATTACCGAATTGGTTTGGACCACATACTGGATCTGGTTCTCGTCTTTTTGCTGTAATTAAAAAATGTGAAATACCATCTCAATATAATTTTATAAACCCTGGTGAATCAATATTATCCGGACCAGGAAGTATCAGAGTAGAAGAGATGCCAAGATTTCAACAAATGAAATTTAAGCAGAAATCAAGTTCAGAACTAACTTTTTTACCTTATCAAATGTGTTTAATGTCCGATCCTGATTGTAATCAGATTTGTGATATAAAATATAGAACCTATAATGATGAATATGGTATTAAAAGAAAAGATGGTCTTTCAATTTATATTGGATTATTATTATTTAGACAAGCCGCTCATTTATTCGAAAAATATAATAGCCCTGATCCTGAATCTTTGAAACCATTTACGAATGCCGGTGAAGGAAGAACCTTAGATGGAGATTTGAAAGTCGTTTTAACTCCAAATATAACAAATCATATGATTTAATTTTATCATTTGGTTTGTTATTGATTGATTGATAGATTGTTGATTTAAAAACAATTTAAACAACTTTTTTATTTAAATTACATAAAATACAATAAATATTCTAGCATTTGTTATTATCTGATAAATTCATTTTTCTTTTTTTTTTTATTCCTTTGTTCTGTGCCATACTAGAATCGGAATCTTCGGTAAGAAATGATCCATCTAATTTTCTTTTTTTTTTTATAGGATCAGGTGATGTCAAATTCCCATTAACGATACGAGCATTGTTTTCAATAGAATCAAATGATTTCTCGTTATCATCAAATGAACCTGGTGTAATTCCTCCGTCACTAAAATCATCACTATCATCTTCGTCAGGATCATTAAATTCATTTAATGGATCGTAGTGCTCTATTGATCTGCCCATAATACGATCGATTTTGTTGTTGAATGAATTTTCACAGCATGACCCGCAACAACGTCTATTTCCATCATTCGCACATCTAAAACAGCCTATTCGACGGCAATTGTCACACATTGCCATGTTGCAGTAAAGACACACAAAATTTGAGTCATGATGATATAATACCCATGCATTACAAACATAACAAGGAGCTAATATTGAATCTTCGTGGACAGGATTGCCATTATTTTGTACAAACATATACTCCAACATATGAATGACTTGTTGTTGACTTATGAAAAAATTAATGTATGTAAATAATGGTACTGTGTATAAGCCTGTGTAAAACGGTTTTAATAGACTATACAATATAAAACGGTTTTAATGACATTATTCTTCGTATATGACGACTATGGTAGGATATAAAAAGATTTATTATTTTTGTTATGAAGAATACATAAATATATTTTCTTGATTTGTTGTGTTAAATATTTCGGATATAATATATGAAAATGTTATCGTTCTGTTACGTATTCTTGTGATACCAATAGAGGAATAATATTCATTAACAAAATTGGTTGTATATGATTTATCATTTTGTAATATATTTTGAAGGAATTCATTCATCATATAAATAACACTATGTATGTTGCTTAATGATTGAGAAGAATTGGTATCTGTATCTGTATCACCATCCACTTCTCCTAATAATCCTACCAAAAGATCAATATTACTGACATTCCATTTATAAAGCATTGCCATTTTTAATGCATTTATATTATTTATATTATATAAATCCATAAATGTGTTTATAGAAGGTAAATTAACATACTTTCTTAATTCATTAAATTTCATTGTTTGATCTAATCTATCAGACATGATAGATTCTAATATTATATCTCGTTTATCGAATAATATATTATTTTTTGTATTATACAATGGTTGATGATAAGGAAATGGTGTTGTTGTGGTTGTATTGTTATTAAATATAAATGGATAACATATTGAACTGTCAAAATTCATCCATTGGTTATTAAAATTTTTGAATGAAAATTTATTTGTATTGATATTTATAATTTTATTTAAGAAATTTTGTATCAATTCCATTGTATTCGTCTCTGTATCGTTGGTTAAAGTAAATTGTGATAATGTACACAGGTTAAATGTATCATTAAATAAAGGACTATTTAGAAAAAGAAATGGTTTTGTTAAACTCTTAAATTCTAATGGAATTTTCATTGTCATATTATTATTATTATTAAACAAATCACTATAATTTCCTCCTATTATTGAATTCCATATATATTCAGTTTCGTTTGTTGAAATTGTATTATTTGAGAATAAAGGAATCCATTCCAATAAAGTTGTTTTAATAATTTCCATTGACACTATAAGACGTGTGGTTTGAAATATTTCTTCATCTGTTAATGAATTATTACTATTTTTTATTATATCTGCTATATGATTATGTTCTAAAATCCATATATATTTTAGTATTATGGGACCAACCCAAGAATATATTTTTTTATTGTTATTGTTGATGATTATTGTATCAAAATCACTATTAATTTTTCCATTTATAAACAATCTTATTTTATTGGTTTCTATAATACTATTTCCATAAATTTGTGATGCATCTGCCCATATAGTTGTATCGTCATCATCATCATATCTTCTTCCTCTATCAACAGTTTTAAAATAAAATGTTTGTATAAATAAAGGATCTATTCGATAATAAGTATTATTTATTGATACAGGCATAGGCATTGGAATAAGGTAATCCCCTGTTATTAGGATATTATCCCGTGGTATGGAAATTGATGGATTATAAAAATCTGATATAAAAAATTCTATCCATGCTGATCCAAGTAAATTTAATACAGAAATTGAGGGTTTTGTTGTAGAGTCATTATAATAACCACTATTACTAAAAAAATTATTAGTAATATCACGAGGATTGGGTAATTGATTTAATAAATCAATATTTGTGTTAGGTGGTTGCAATAGATACGAATTGTCACTAATGTTCGTGGTAGAATAAAAAATACTATTGTCAATATGTAAAAACGTATCGGTATCGTTATTCACATTTAATGTAGAACATGTATTTAATTTAAATGCATTGTATTGTACACCAAAATCACATGCAATACAGGAATTTGGATACCATACAAAATCCCATCCACATACACCAAAATCGTTTTGAACCGTTTGTTGACATTGATATATTATATTACTACAACATTCCATTTCTTCAATTTTAATATTATAACAATAAACTTCATAATAATAATTTGATGAATCTCTATTTTTAATAAAATTATTACAACTCTTTGGTTGCACACCGAAGAGTATTGAATTACATTTGATACTTATTATTTTAATACGTTCTGTTAAATTTAAATGACTAGGTGTTGAATATAATAAATAAGATAAACTTTTGCTTACATTATATCCAAAAGAGGATGTAGAATCATCATAATCAATTTGTGGTTGGTGGAATAAGTATAGATGTGTTGATTCTCCATCTGTACCAGGAAAAAATAAAGAAGTTAAATTAAGCTGAATACCTGATACAATAAGATTATTATCGGTTACTTTGTATTTAATTTTAATCATTTCACCAGCAAAAACTTTTAAAACCGACGACATAGCTTGTTCAAAAATTGTAATATGTCCATACGTTAGCACTGCAAATACTATTGTAATTATTCCTAAGACTATTAATATACATAAACAGAATGTATTTAATATATCCTGTAATGCCCATGGTTTTTTTATTATCTTTGGGTTTAATTCTTCTAATAAAGTGTGTTGTTTTTTATTATCTTCATATAGAGATGATTGTTGTTTCGGAGGTTTTTTATAATATGCCATTATATGACGAATTCCCTAATGTGACAATAAAATTTATGTGATATTGCTAGTTGTTAATATCACTTAAATTACTATATTACATTATAAATATGATAGTCTTAAAATATATTTATTTAAATTTTTATTAACAATATCACTCAATGGCTCAATATTGTATCAAGTATAATTATAACTCTAATCTCATATCAGTGATATTTATAAGATGGAGGGGAAACAAATAGGTGATGTTATTGTAACAGGAATATTTAATTTAGAAGATTCTCCAGGTTTTAATGGTTTTATTATTGATAATAAAGAAAATTTATATAAATCAAAATTACCTCATAGCAATGACGAAGGTGGGGATTTAGAGGATAAAAAAATAGAATGGATGTATATAGATAAAATAGATAAACAAATATATGACAATATCATAAGATTAATTATTAATATTATTCAAATACATGCTTCAGGAAAAAGAAGTGAAGATATTGTGGTTATAAAAAAAAATAATATTTCAATTGGGACATTATTACAAAAATACAGTAAACCGAATCATATACTATATATTATACAAAATAAGGACAAATCGGGTTATATTGCTATTAAAAAGTTTGGTGGTGCTTCTGATACTGATTCTATACAACTTTATAATGAATTAGAAAAAATACGTATAAAATATTTTTCCATGATAGCATTAATATCGGATAGTGATGATAATCCCGCACCGATGATGTTAAATCATATGAATGGAAGGAAAGTTGTTAAAGATAAACAACAAGAATCATCAAATAGAATCAACAGAGATAGATATTTGATATTATGTGATGAATGCTATGGTAAATAATCATGTGGTGATGATGGATGAAGATGAAAAAAAAATATTTTTGTAATAAATCATTATTCTCTTTGTTTGTTTTGATTATTTATTTGTAACTCTTTTTTAATTACAATAATAATAAATAAATTGATAAAAATCGTGTATTGTTTGACTTGTGTTGTTGTAACAAGGAACATTCATTGTATTATTCATTGAAGTGTTTTAGATACAATGTCAGGATCGTCGAAAAATAAAAAGGCTAGTTCAAATACAAATATTAATACACAAATTAATACTAAAGAATATGTTGCATTGTTTGGTGATCAATATACAACTGGATGCCATCATCCTTTCGGTTGTACAGATTCTACTACTTCTTCAGAGTCTTCAGAAGATCATCCACAGGAAAATAAACAATGGTTTGTTAATAAAAAACCATTTGATTATGTTGGAAATAAGAGTCGTCCTAATGATAATTTAGGAAATTATAATGATGCTGGTGAAGGTGAAAATGATTATCCACAATATGGAAACCAAAATGCTAACGTAGGAGGTTTTTTTAGCAAAAAAAAGAAGAAAAAATGTTATGGTAAGGAAGGGAAAATAAAAAATCAATCTGCTCAAGAATTAAATGAAGAAATTGTGAGAACTCAAAATAGTTACACAGATGATATTACACAACCACATATTGTAAAATATCCTTTTAATACAATAACAGGGACCCAAGAAGGGACAACACATCATGATATTACATCAGTTGATTTTGTACCTTCATTAATAGAAAGTAGTCATCCACATGAAAATCAAATGCTTTTAAAATTTCATTTTAGTCATGCATCTAAAAAAGATAAAAAAGCATTAGCAGAATCTTTAAATCATAATTCAAATGCTGATTTGGTAAAATCTGTTAAATTAACACTTACAAGTAATTTTCCTGAACAATTATTAATAAGTCTTCCAACTGTTTCAAGAGACTCACAAAATATGGGTGAATTAAATGTTTTTAAAGTTGTTGATGCAGGTTTATTGGCATCTTCTAGAAAAGATGGAACTTTTAAATCTAAAGGACCTCAAACCATTGATATTTTTAAAAGAGAAATTACTGAAGCTCATTTAGCTTTTATTGATTTATATGCCGGTCAAACACCTGATAATTTCATGAAAAAACCATATACAAGTAATATTCCTAATGATAATAAAAATATGAATGTTTCACTTGGATCTGTTATTGTCGGAATGTTTAATGAGGATCCAGCAAATGTAGAAAATCAATTTAGTGTTGATTCTAATAATGCTCAAGTTAATGGAGAATCTGCACCTTATTGTACAATGACTGTAGGTGATTATGAAAAATATTCTAAAATTGCTAAAAAAGTTCTCGAAAATTTATTTACATTCTCTGATGTTACATCTGAAAATTTTATGATGCGTTTTACTCCTATTGTAAGTACTACACATCAAAAAATGGCTGGAATAAAATTAAATTCTGAAAAAAAGTCAAATAAATCATCTAAAGAAGAGACTAGAGCTATTTTAAAATGTGGTATGCCTTCATTTGACAATTTCTTTGCTACTTACCCTACACTTAACCCTGAAACTTGTATTGGATTTACCAACAACAACAACAACAACCACACTGGATTATCTCAATCATTTCAATCAAATAATGCCGATTCAAACAATGGTGAAATGAAACCTTTGAAATTAATGGATGTATTTAGATCTCAAATATTTCATTTCACAGGACAAATTGAAATTGAATACTTTCAATCTAAAACAAAAAATACTTAACTTATAAGTATTTTGATGTTGATCTGATGATTGATTGTTTGTTTACAAGGTTGTTTATAGTATAAAATCAATAAACATTATTTAAAATTTATTTTTATTTACATCATCAATCTAATATTATATTTAGCACCCGGTTCTGCAGATGTTTCTGCTCTTCCAACACGTCTTCTTCTTAAATCTTCATTTAACATATTGTACGAAGACATTACATCTTCCATTGTTTGTTGATACTTTTTATCTAAATTATTCATCTGTCCAGGTAATAAGTTAGTAGTAGTATTATTAAATCCTTTCATTTTTGATGGAAATAACCAATGTGTAAATATTTCCTGGTTTTCTGCTTCAAGAAGAAAGGTTTTTGCTATGTCAATATCATTTTCATCTTGAATGACCTTTCCACTTAAGTGCAGATATTTTAAGGAACCATATAAGATTAAACTCATAAGAGAATTTCTATAATCAGAAGCGAGTTTACGAAAATCTGAATCTCCATTAATATCGGAAAGCGCGTCCCTAATGTTATCTTTAGTAAAGATATCATTACTATAATCATGTGGTCTTATAATAAGAAAATAACGACCAAGTTCATCAGCAGGTTTTTTTATATCAGGAATATCCCATATTAAAGAATCTCCAGCAGAAATATTTTGTTCACATGTATTGACAACTGTCATACTTCCTTGAGGAATATAATTAAGACGATCGGTTTTATTTGGTTCATTTCCTTCACTTGCAAGACCCATCATTTGTATAGAATTAATAAGAGATGCCTTATCTCCTGCTCTTCCTATACCATTAAGTACTTGAAGAACTTCGACTGCATCATCCATATCCAAAGATCCTCTACCAACATCTCTCATTTTCATTGGACCATTTTTTAATATAAATACAGGAATTCCATCTCTAGCAGCATGAAAATGTACAGGATTCTGTAAAATGGTTTGAGGCATTTGAAAATATGTATTCTTAGTTGTCATTGATAATTCAATTCCAGAAGGACTAATAATTGCACGATTACTTGTGACTCCCTGTGGAATTACATTTTTAAATTCTCTTCCACTGTAATCAGTATATGATGAGTGGTATGACGACGAATCAGGTTCACCATAGTTATTAAGAAAAAAACTACCAGACATTTTTAATTGTTGTTAATATAATAACGAAATGAGTCTAGATAGATATAATAACAATACGTGTTATTACTACCACTAATTATGTTACTTTACATACAATAATAATAACTAAATTATAAAGATAATTAAATTATTTGTTTTTTTTCATTATTTGAGTTAGGATATACTTAACACCATTGTTATCATCTATTTATATTTATTTCTTATTAATAATAGTATTGTCTATTATTCTATATACTTTTCCATGATGTTCAATAGTACCATGATCCTTTTTATCATAATTTGAATATGGTTTTATATATGTATATTGTTTTAATGAATTAATTATTCTTTTTTTATTTATCATTGTTTGTTCAAGTTGAATATTTTTATAATATTGAGAACCAAAAGTTTGTCTATTATCAGAAATTCTAACAGCAATAAGAGAACAAAATTCAGTTGTTAAACCACATCCAAATCGATATGCAAGTATAATGGTAGATAATTTTATATCCTCTAAAGATTTAACAAATTTAATTAAATCATTAAATGAATCTTGAATAGCTGCTTTGACAAATTCTTTAATTACAATAACTCCACTATTTAATGGATCTAATGCCCATGAAACTGGAGTTGTATACATTTTTTTATATTTTTCAGTTAATTTTGATGTCTCTTCCATCTCTTCTTTAACAACACGATTTAATATTGATTTACCTTCTTTTATTGTTTTTTTGGTTTCTTCAATTTTATTATTTAATTCATCAAGATTGTAATTCATAAATTTAATATACATTATAAATATAATATGAGGAAATAGTAAAGGAAATACATTACCAAATTTTTTAACGTAACTTCTCACTGTTAATAGTTTTTCACCTATTATACTGTCATTAGGTTCCCATAAATCTCTTTTATTAATTAAGAAGTCTCTAAATAAAGTATTTAGAATTATTGTTCTATTACTTCTGGATTCTGATGTAGAGGATTTAATAATGTCTTTTATTATTACAGGTGTATTTATTTTTTTAAATGCATCATTAACAATATAAGTAAAATTCGCATCTATTTTCTTATGATCAAAATTATATTCATATTGTTCTTCTTCCATTGACTGTTGTTGTTGTTGCTGCTGTAATGATTCCATTTCTTCTTGTTCTCCTTTTCTTCTTTTTTTATTTGTTGTTGTTGATGATACTATAGAAGGCTGTTGCATTAACATTTGTTTATTTGTAATTACATTAGACTTATATCCAATATTCTTTTTCTTATCAACTGCTCTTTTTTTAACCGTAGTTGTTTCTGTGGTTATACCATGTTCAGTTCTTTCTGTTACTTGTTTACTTTCTTTTATATTATCCATATCATCAACCAATCCAGAAGACTTTTTTTTATCTGTAGTACCACCATCATCTACAGTATAGTCATCATCTCCTTCGGTATCAAGATAGTAGCGTAGTTTGTTATTCAATTCATTAGGTAATGAAAATAAATTATGTTCTTTAATAACCTTTAATATTCTAAACATATAATCACTAGACAATATAAAATAATATTTTTCCAATAACAAAGATACAGAAAATGTACATTGAAAGGCATGATAATAATCTTTCGGTGTATGTGAACCACATGCTTTCATTGAATCAACAATAGGTACAATATTATTCAATATAATTAATTTTTTATTCTTATGAGTAACCTTTTTACCAAATAAATTATTTGATACAGAAGGATTTTTTGTTGTTAATAAAGATAAATCCAAATATAAACAATGGGATAATATAAGCCATTTTTTATCAGAGTCTTTATCTATATATAAATTTCTTTTGTTTTTATACAATTTTTCTAGTATTTCTTTTCCTATTTTAGTTTCATGATAATTATCACTTTCCCAATCTAAACTTTTTCCCGATCCTTGTGAAACAACTAATAATAATAATCCTTTTGTTGCCCTTTTTATAATGGTATCAATAAAAGCACGATAAGAATCAGGATTATTTAACTCCGTTTTTGGAGTCATGATAATAAATAGATTATATAAATTAACCAATCGAAGGCCCATATAATAATCCCAATCAACATGCAAGGCTTCAAACTTATCCGAGAAGGGTAGTTTATCTGTCAACATTCTATTCTTAAAATCATTAAATTCTAAAGCATTAATATCCGCTTTCATGGTATCATCTACATTGAGTGTTTTTAATACAGTATTATTTTTTGTTTTAATTGCATCTTTTTCATTTATTAATGAATGAATATGATTACTATTAATACGAGGGATATAGAATCCAGAGGAAGAATCAGTTCCAATATCAAATAGTTTATCATCATATATAATATATTCATATCTTTTCCTGAGACTATCTTTTACTGTAATAGTAAATAAACCATCAGATCGAGTATTATCACAAAAATAATGGAATAGTTTATCTATCGCATATTCGAAAACCATATCTTCCACAGGTGTTTCTTCTATTTTCTTATCACGTGCTTTAGTATAATAATATTTTTGAATCTTTTCCAATACGATGGGATATTCTTTAAATGTTTTGTTTAATATCTGAATAGTTGGTTGCTGTTGTGTTTGTGACTGTTTTTTTTGTTGTTCCTCTTCTTTTTCAATATATTTTACCATATCAATTAAAGGTTTCATTGTATCGATAAATTCTAATAAAAAAACCAAACCACGAGAAAATGTTTGTTCATAAAAATCTTCACTTTCAATTTTAGTAATACCTGGTTCATATTCCATCAACATTGTTCCACGAGTAGCTAGACTATTATAATAAGATAATAGATTCATTGTTTTTTTATATAGAGCCTCTTCGTTATTTAATTCATTTTTCATAAAATCAATTTGTGCCATTTTATCTTTATAAGATACATTAATTCTATCTCTCTCTTTTGATATATCTGCTTCTAGTCTTTTATTATATTGAATAATTTCATCATGATCTCTTTCTGATATTAATTCTGTTATTTGACTTTCTGTATGTCCTGCAATAGATGAAAGAAATTGATATGTAGGATCATTTTCCAATATTTTTTCTCTTTCAATAAGATCAGATCTCCAATTTTCACCAAATCTATCACTCCTGCTACTCTGTTGAGTTTTAGAATCTATATATCCATCCGCTCTAATTCCTTTATTACGTTTATCTTTCATTCCATCAATTTCTACTATATTATTATCCTCTAATTCAAGTATCGCATTCAGTTTTGTATTGATATGAGATATTTTTAAATCTGATTTTAATAGATTCGAAACTGGATTATTCAATACAAATGTATTTTTTTTGTTGTTGTTGTTACTGTTGCTGACACTCATAGTATATCCTTCGTCAAATGAATTTTCACTAACACCACTTGATGTACCTGATGAAATGTAAGAAAATTTCTTATTCTTTTTGTATTGTGAAGATGATTGACGAGAAGATTTAAGGGGTAATGAAGATAGTTTCATTTTTTTATATGGATGAGTCACAATCTCATCATCATCATCCGATGACAACGGATCTATCGAGGAAGATTCGTCATCACTATCAACAAATGGTATCCTTTTTTGTTTTTTACATGGGAATTTGGTGGACATATAGATCTATTGTTATACAATCACACACACACTCACAATATTATTTAGTTATATATTATAATATAATATATAGATAATACAAAAAATATAAATATTTATTTTAAAAAAATTATTTATGATCATGTTCCGCATCATCTGTAATAGAAACTGTTGAAAAAGCTGCTGACATACTACTATCGACATAAGATGTCGGTTCCACTATTTTCTTCCATGTATAATATCTACTAAATAATATACTAATAAAAAACATGATTCCAAATGGTATTGAAACTCCTGCTATAACACCATTACTATGAGAATCCTTAATAATAAAGGCAATCACAACAAAAGAAAATAATATCATAGTTGAAATAAAATCAAAACAAATAGATCCAATGAATGTTTTAACAAACTTTACTGGAAGAAATACAGTACTCGCACTCATAACCTTTGGTTATAGTAATAATGTATTATCATATTATTCTTCTTTAGTGTATAATAGATTTGATGTTTCAAATATTTTGTGTACCGTCTATATGATATAATCTTATTCAATTAGGCTCATTGTTTTTATAATAAAAACGTTGTTGAAACGATACAAAAAAACCTCCTCGAATTGGGTTTGAACCAATGACCTTTCGCTTAACAGGCGAACGCTCTACCGACTGAGCTAAAGAGGATATATTTAGTTATATAATGATATCTCAGTACGTTATTTAAATACACCTCCCTTATAAGGAAAAACAAATACTATATTCGTTACTATTTTAATCGGTATGGGTCTAAAGGAATTAGAAGAATATTACGATAATTGCATGTTTAATTTCGTTGAAGATGTTATATATATATTATATGTATTGATAAATGAATATATTTTTATATAAATATTAGTCTTGTTATTATTACAATAAAAAGGAATAAATATTTATTCTAGTTTGTGGCAACAACAAATAAAACTCCAACAATTTGCCGTGAATCCACTATAAAATCTTGGAATACCCCATGTTACCTTTATACCATAAAAATGTTTCATTTGCGTTTCTTTTGGTTTTACATCACGATAATGAGCACCGTTATAGTAACAATCAATACTGAAATCATCAAATTCTAATATTTTATGCATTAAAGATTTAATGGATAACCTATTATCACCAACAGGATTGTTTAATATATGCGATAATCGAATATCCATCCAGGATTTATCATCTACATTGGAATATATATTAAAATCCATATAGAAAGAATTACCATCAGATTCTATACATTTATTTATTAAATAATCTCTATCGCAAAATTTTTTTATGATATGTGCGACCACATCATTTTCAACAGCATCACGCTGTTGAAACTTAATAGTATTTCTTTGGTTTTTAATAATATCAATTTCATGTCTCCTAACTGGTGCTTGTTCCTGTAGAATGTGTTCTGCCATTTGACTAACTAACCCTAAAACAATCGCCGTTACCTTTTCAATATTTTATTTATATTACCTTAAAAGTAAAATTAACTCAATATCTATTTAAAAGGAAATTAGACATAAATAAATATTATTGTTTTTTTATTGTTTTACATAATACACCAATTTCTTCATAGAAAAGTACCTCTTCATATAAATCTCTCAAATAATCTATCCATTTCATATCTAATGTGTGACATGTTTCTATATGATGAGGTATTGTATCTTTCAAATCCAAATAATCGATAATTTCGTGTATTGACAGTGCTTCCATTTCCGTGTTTGAAAATCCTTAATAACATCCTTATATAGAAATAAATACGTTTCATATTATCTATATACATAAATCCGTTTTAAATGGTATAAAAATAGAGTTTATAATAAATAACCATATATTGTTAAACAACAGACAAAAATGACGAAAAGACTACGAGAATCGTATGACTATACGTATTTAGGAAAAAATGATAATCATGAAGAACACCATCCACTACCACCTTTTATAAAAAAAAACGAATTATTTTCTATATGGAAGCTTTTGGTATGGATACCAATAAATGGTGTTAAAGGAATGCTACAGGAATATCTCGGTTCTGACAAAGATGTTTGTATTAATATTATATTATTGTTTATTTTTTTTGAAGAACGCCTTCACACTGCTTTTCACTTCATTTCAGGAGGAAGTGATAGAAGTAATAATAATAGAGGTACTGTATTTGGTGGTTTTGTACGTGATCTAATTTCTGGAAATGTTTTCAATGATGTGGATATTTATTTCAATGAAGAAAAAGCAATGCATAAATTCGTGAAAAAATTCAACTCCAAATATGATACTACATATGAAATGAAAAACCTAGAAAAGCATAACATAAAAACTAAATATATGCATAAATGTCCACGCAATTGTGAAGATTCTGATATTGATAGTTCCTTTACTGATGATGAGGGTGGAAGAGGTCATTATACGAGATTGGAAAAAGAATATACACTTCTTTCAAGAATATCAGGATGCTTTGTAAAAAAAAGCGAAATTAATAACTCTCATAAAATAGAGATAAAATTTGATTTAGTACTCCTAAATGATATGATAGGATTGCTTAACCCACGTTTTTGTAGAGATTTTTCATGTAACGGTTTAATTTTGACTCATGTACTTGCGATTGAAAAACCAATAACATTACAACATAACATATTTGAATTATCTAATCCTAATCCCAAAAAAAGAAGATTTAATAGCAATAGTAATAGTAATAATGATTACTTTCCCTTTTCTTATAATTTAACGTTAAATCCTCTTTGCAATGATACTTTAAGAATACATGATCATATCAAGTTGTGTAGACGGAAAATATTTATGGTTTATGATAATAATGGAAATCTATCCGCAGATAATCATCATTGGAGAACTTACGGAGAGCAATGTATCGAAAGTAATACAGATTACGGAAAAATTTTATTGGTGAGATTGAAATCAATGAAAAGAAAAGGATTTATTTGTGAACAGACATGTAAAAATGAACATTGTATTTTGTATAATTTAAATAAAATTTAATGTCGGTTATTCCATAACGTTAATTCACATAAGAATCCAATTTAAGAATGAACGATAATATCTTTGACTGATATAATATATTTTGGAGCTTTTATCAAGGTTGTCGTTTTACCGTAAATAAATTCTTCGTAATAGGCAATTTCATATCTTCTCTTGTCTGTGGGTACCAAATGAAACGCATTCTGACTATCGTCAGTATAAGCCATTTCCCATTTTTTATCCGTGATCAATCTATCAACTATTTTAACATCAAGAGTTAACATATTGAGAGGAGGGTAATCACGCCAAGTGCCGTTCATGATTACAACAACAACAACATTAACAATTACGACTTAATTTATATTCCCGTTTTCAACTAAATAAGGAAATTTTTATTCAAATCAAAATATTTTGCATAATTCATATAAATGAATGATTTTGTGTTAGTTTATTCCGTCAGTCAATGGATATGATAATATCCGTTGAAGATGCCATAAAAATATCTTTTTCTAAATCGTGTTTTATTTTTTTCATTTTTTTTGCTTCAAGGTAGCTGACTATATATTTTTTCGCTTTTTTTATTCCGATTTTGCGAGATCCATTTTCAAATAACGGTACTATCTTCATTGGCATAGTTCTTATTATAATTGATAAAGCAATTTCTTCCCATGGTATCAGAGGTTCAAAATTTTTATAGTATGATTTTGATATAATAATAATATTGTTAAAATCCTTTAAACATCTTTCTCTTGAATAAAAAGATTCATATCTATCATTGATCATTTTGTATAAACCGGGTTTTTGCCTTTTGTCATAACTGAATTGTCTTTCCTTAGTTATAATCTTTTTAATAGGTTTACCATCAACTCCATATACATCAAAAAAAGCTAATTTAAATATAAATATAATCGTATCCCTATCTAATGTAGGAACCTCTCTATCACCAACGTCCGAAAATACTAAATCTCTATGTACTTCACAATATATACTCATCTTATTAGCCTTATTTAGACAATATGATTTTTGGTATTGACACATATCAGAATTTAAATCTACTTTAAATTCCTTTTCTTTCAATAATAATTGTTTAGTTTTTTGTCTTTTTGATGTAATGGGCCATATAATATCTTCATTCCTTACTTCTCTTGACCGTTTTTTAGTTTTTGTATGAGCAAAAGCATTTTCAAAAAAGTTATCGAGTACAGGGTTAGACATGATTTAATGTCTATCTATTAACATGAATTACCATAAAATACAAATATAGTTATAGTTTTAAGTAAAAAAATATATACTAAATAAGGAATCGATGGTAATTATATTAATGATTGTGTATTTTCCCTTTGATTGTTTTTCCAACTTACGGGTAACAATGCATCGAAAGTAATACAGAGTACAAAAAACATTTATTGATTGAGAATACATCATTTAATATTCATTTTGTCTAGCAATGGTTTAATCTTATTATCGAAATCAGACGAGAAATCCAATGTATTGGTCTCAAACTCTGTAAAATCATCAACCCCTTCTATATGTTTCATAGCATTGTGTAATGACATTTTTAATATGCCTTTTACAGGTAACCATAAAGTAAAAGAGATAAATATGTTTTTATCATCATCTCTCCATAACATGCTATATGCGATATCACTGGATAAAAGTTTTGGTTCATTCACAACAAATTTTTCCATCTTTATTTTTATTTCACGCTTCAATACAATACCAATGGCTATAATGTCTATAGGTTCCGAAAGCATGTTGGTCTTATGTTCAATAATCTTGGTTTGGCATAATTTCATTTTTTTGCTATATATATACATGCATACCAAATAAGGATATGTTGATTATATTAATTACCTATAAATAATCTTCCTGATGAAGATAAATCATCTATAAAAATTTCACGATATTTATAATATATCATGTCTATGTAGAATATATATATAACATAAACATACATATAAACAATAAAATATGTATAAATAATGTAATAGTCGATGAACAAAATTAAACTCATTTGTATTATTAGTAATGGAAGTAGAAGTTTAAGGTCTAACTCTTTACCATTTTCTGGAATGTTAGTCATGTTGTCTCGGTAAATCAACTGAAGTACTAAAGTACTATATATGTCGCTTTTCATCGAAATGGGTTCCATATATAGAAATATCGTATTTCTATGAGTCTATTAACACGCTTCCTCGGTTATACCCAAAAATATTAATATTTTATTATTAACTACATTGCATTACACCTAAAAAGGATATTATTTAAAATAATATAACATCTATTTATTATTCGTTGTATTTGTATTTGTTTTTGTTTTTTTGTACTTTTTTCGTTTCTGTTCTGGATATAATTCATCAAATTTATCTCCTGTGATGCGAGTACCTTTACATTTCTGGGTAGAATGTGTTTTTAATGCCCCTCTTCCTGAGAATAGTGTTCCTTTAATGAATCTACAACCCGTATTATTGCATGTATATAGTGGTACATCCTTTTTATCTTTTTCTTCCTCTTCTATCGTAAAACTTTTTATGATTTCTTCTTCTTCGGTGTCATAACAAGAAGATTCGGATACACTGACGATGGATGAAGAGGATAATTTTCTTTTTTTTTCACTAGGACCCATTTCCCTAACCTCTATTTTCCTGTTATTGTCAATGGAAGTCAAAAGCCCTTCTATTATAGAAATATTTTTATCCGTTGATTTATCAACAGCATTAGCATCAACATCAGCATCAGCAACAGCTTTTGTTAATCTTTTTTTACGGTTTTCTATAAATGACAATTCCTTTCTTAAAATATTTTGTTGTCTTTCATACATAAATTCAATGTAATCATCACCATATAATTCAAATATCTTTTTCATCAGACTCCATAATTCTTTTTTTCTGTTTTCATCGATATCATTAATATATAACCTATAAAAATCTGTATCAAAATCATCTATTCTCATCGGGCCATTGCCTCGTACAACCCCATACTTTTGAACACATGTTCTCCTATACCATTCCATTAAATTTTCTAACTCTTTACCATTTTCTGGGATGTTGTTGTTGGTCATGTTGTCTCGGTAAGTCAACTGAAGCTAAAGTAATATATATGTCGCTTTTCACCGAAATGTTTTCCATATATAGAAATATCGTACTTCTATGAGTCTATTAACACCACAAGAAAAATCATATTATGTTGAAGATGAATATGCCGATATTGATAAAAATAATAAAATGACCACTAAATTATTAGCAATACATTTATATCTGTTACCAGAATATGTTGTCACAATTTCATTGAGATTTATTGGACATTATACAGGATTTGAGACTAATTCAATAGCATGGTTTGATAGTTTTGTATCAGGAATGTTAAGTGAACCTTTAAGATTCGAAATTACAGGATTTAGAGGTAAAAACCAAACATCTATAGTCCTATTTATGAGAATATTTGGTAGTTATTTTCATTCTATACCAACAGATTGTTTTTTAGAAATACCTAGAGATAATACTAATATGATATCAATTCATCAATTCTTAACTGAAATTTTAACATATAAAAACAATTGTTTTTATGATATGAAAACACAGGAATTAGAAGCTGAATTGAAAATGTGTCGCTTTAAGTATAATAATATAATGTCATCAATATTTAGACCTGAATTTTTTATCATTACAGTTTTTAGAAATTTAATGGTTATTATTTTAGAAGTATTTAAAAAGAATAATGGTATCAATTTTATTCCTGATTTTCTTAATAGAATTATTAATGTATTATCTAAATATGAAGGATTTGAATCTCCTTTCACAACAACAACAACAACGGAAAATATCGTAAAAGAAGAAATTAGGTGCTTCGAAAGAAATATGGTTGATAAAAAATCCCGTACCATAAAATCTCTTAATACATTAAAAAGTATTGTTAATTCATCAACTAATATACGAAAGTTATTCGATGATATTTATTTATTATGGAAAGAAGAGGCAGAAGACGCACATAAAACAGGAATAGAATTATTATTAAATAAATCTATGTCTTATGTTAATGGTAATGGTACCGGTACCGGTATAGGTAAAGAAAGCAGCGGTGGAGACATTAAAAATTTAATTTAATTATACATTTTAAAATAAAGTGATGATATCTATCGAATCTAGCGACATTTGGATGGCTCAATTATAAATGCAATTTTTCCAAGGTTATTTGGATGTTCTTTTATATTTTCATTAATAAAAAATAGAATATTATAAACTGTAGAATGTTCAATTTCATTTAATAAAATTACTTCTTGTGTTAAATTTTCCTTTTCATCTATATTATTTCTGTTATTATTATTATGATTACTATCATTATGTTTAATAGAAGGTATTTTTTCATAATGCCCTCTTAATTGTTCTTCAAGATATTTTTTAGTATCTGTTGTCGTATTTTTCGATGTACCAACCCCTGCTATATTTGATGGTGATGACGACGATGTAGAATAGGTTGTTTGAAAATTAGAATAATAATCTCTATAAAAAGTCCCTACTTTTGTATCACATCTTCTATTACTTTGGTACTCTGAAGTACATAGTGAATGAGTTTTTTTAATTTTATATCTATAATTACTTGTATCTAATCCTATTTCTGCAAGTTTAATTGCTGAAAATAAAGGTAAATTAGATACAAAATTATAACTTACAAATACTGTTATATTTTTAGAACCTCCTTCTGCTGCTGCTGCTTCTTCTTCATCATCGGATTCCTCTCCTTCTTCATTTACATTAAATATACGTTTTTGTATATGTATCGTTCCCTGTAAAAGATAAAATTTTGTGTCATCATTTTTACTGTATAAATAATCTGTTGGATCATTAATTTCTTTTAAATTATCTAAAAATGTAGATGTAGAGGAAGAAGAGGAACTATTAGAAGGATCTATGTATATATATTTCCTTGAAAAACAAAGAGCTGTTGTAGAACCTCCATCTGCACCAACAATATAATAACTAAAATCATCTTTAAGTTTGTTTAATATTATTTTTTCTTGTTCCTTACTTTTAATAAAATCAGTATGATGATGATGAGAATTTGATGTCAATACAATCTCCCATATTAATATACCTAGAAGGAAAAGTAAAAATAATAAACAAAATAGAGATAGTAAACTTCTTCTATTTATAAATGAATCCCCTCCCCACCACCATGATTTATGATGGTTATGATGATGTTGAGATGTATGATCATCTTCAAAATCCGCCATTTCTATTTTAAAAAATGTGTGAATAGAGGTTTTTTTTGATTCAAAACAATAATACTATTAGGTACTAAAAAAACCAAAAACATGTTTAGAATTAAATAATGAACGTATATTTTCTATAATTATATTTTTATTCTGGTTAAATGTCGTGTACTAATAATATAATAACATTAAATACAAAATGAATGTGTTTATTTATTTTATATATATCCATTATATCTCCATTGTAATAACAACCGTAATAAAAGAATATAAAGATATAAATTTAACTATTCTTGATCAAGAAAGTAGAAATTATTTTCCATCATTAATATCTCAAAATTATACTGATATAACACATTCTCCTGTTATTCAGGCAGCAGATGATTTTATTATTCCACCTTTATCAACATTTATAGTAAATAATATTATTGATGGTATTGATGAATGTAGAAGAATATACTTTAAAATTGGTTATTTTAGATTAAAAAATCAACATGATCCATCAAATATAACATATTGTTTACATCGAAATTTTTTTGATACTCAAACATCAGTAAATAAACCAGGTTTAGATATATTTTGTAATATAATTAACACACCTTTAAATAGTAATTGGAATACTAATTTACAAGAATCTTCATTTATGTATATGAAAATTGATCATGGTGAAAAAGATATATATGGTAGAACATTTAGTATTACATCTTCATTTTTAAGATCTCATTTAAGATTATGGTTTTCATTTTATGTATCTATGCCTCGCGATTTTTTTTCTTATTCAACAGGTGTTAAAGAAAATAGAATATCATGGATATTATTCGATCCATCTTATTTAATCAACGACGGTGACGGAGGTGAACAACAACACAAAAATACTGATAGTCCTTATAAATATTATTCAAGTACTAGTCAATATTTTTTTAAAGATAGAAATAATCTATTTAGATTAGGGTTTATTGATTGGACATCTTCAACCATTTTAGAATCATCAACATCACTTACAGGAACAACAACCCAATATAAAAGTAGTCATAATTTAATGTTTAAAGTTGATCTTTTATGTAAAACCTATATCACTAAAATTGATATCAATACCACACCATCCCTATTCCCGTCTCCACAACAACAACAACAACACAACAATGACACAAATAAAACATTAACACCTATAATACAAACAGAACCACCTATTAATAATAACATATCAAAAGTGGTTTTTTCAATTATCATTCCAATTTTAGTCATATTATTGTTATTATTTATCTTAATAGTTTCTATTATACTCTTTATAATTTCAAAACATAAAAAGAGTTTAAAACAACCTATAGATTTGGAAAAAGTTGTAAAAAACCATTCAATGAAAAAAGGGTTAGATACATCGAAAAGCTATAATAATATTATGATTTATGATCCCTTAAATTCAATCGTATATCCTAGTGTAAACGTAGGTAATAATAATAATAATACCGATGAGCACCAACGATTTGTTGATGTAGATACAATAGAAATTAGTCTCGATGATGATAACACAATCACATAATTTATTTAAAATAACACAAAAAAATTGCAAATGTTTCTGAATTATTGGAGCTATAAACAGAAAGTTCTTCAATTGAAAAGATATTAAAACACATCACTTTTTTAAGACAACCAGGATTTGTTGAATCAATGTGTGTAAATAAACTACTTTTTATCCAAGCACTGGCAAAAAATCTTTCTAATCTACGTTCTCCTTTTTCTTCATCGGGTATTAGATTGAATACAAATGCCCATATTTTTCTTCCGTCAACCTCTTTAAGATCGGTTACATGAACTTGTGGGTCGTATTTAAACCAATCTACAAAACCACATTTTGTATAATCAATATCGCATACAGGTGGAACACAGCAAAATATTTGGTTAACATCTTTTCCTTGAGCAATACTTGTAGCGAGATGTACTTGATAAGCTGTAATCTGGTTATCTATTTTTTTTTGATCTAAATGAGGTAATAATACACGTAACTTTCTTTTAGCATCATCCACAAAAAATTCCTTTTTATTAGGTGTATATACACAAAAATTTTCATTTCGTATATAATGGAAAGGTATCTTTTTTTCACGAATAGATTTCAATTCATGAACTCCAAGTACTTGTGGAAGATTAACATCAATTAAATTATTTATTTCCATTTGTTTAAAGGCCTCCTGAAACATTTCATTTATTTGTTGACATTGTAAAACCCTTCCTGTATAGTTCCTATTAAATACAATAGAAGGTGACGGTAGTGGTTGTTGTTTTGATTCTAATTCTATTGCATTTGTAACATTAGAATCGTTAATTTTTACGTCTTTATCAAGATTTTTTTTTTGGTTTTCATAACCTAATAATGATAGATGTTGTTTAATTATTTCGGCTTCTAATAATATATCATCTATATTGCGACATACATTATGATCAATAGAAGTAGGTGCTCTTATTTTTCTACTTTCGCGAGTATATTTCGATGATACTACATCATTTAATTTAAATATGCTTTCTAATGGAAATGTTGTAATTTCTCCAGATAATTGTTGAAATTGAATTTCATTCAATAAAAGTTTTGAAATTTCTTTTAAATTAGTAATAACAATAGAAGTCATATCCGCCTTTTCTATGGTCATCATGATTATATTTAGATAAGCAATATTTCTTTCACGTTCTTCTTTTAATAAAAAAGGTCTTGACGCTATATTTGCAGCATTCTTACTAAACTCTTCTGTGAAAATTAATGGTGATTCACCATTAATTTCATTGAAATTTTCATCATCATGTTCTGATTTTAAAGATAATTTATTTATAAAATCAGTTAATTCATTAACTCCAATGTCTTCTTCAGAAATCCCATCTAATATGATCTGTGTACCATTATCCTTTTCATTTTTACGCATATTTTTAAAATAAATCTTAATCTTTTCATCATCTTCATTTGTTGTCATAATTCCGTCTTCATGTCTGTCGGATGTAATACATGTCATTTCTTCAGCCATGGTTGTTTCCATGATCAACCAATTAAATTAATGTTAAATTATAAAAGTAAAACTTTAAATAGATTAAAAATTTCCATTTTGAGAATATCATCACGGTTATGGTATTGATTTGAAATATTAATATAGAAATTATTATAGTTGTTAATACAACATGAGCGACTTGACCGGAAGAATTAATAAAGCATATACCCTTGAAAATGGTTACGTAGTTAGACATTGTTATATTTGCAATACAAAGGTAATCACGTGTACCTCTGCAACTGAAGAAGCATTTAAGAATTACATATTGAATTTAGAAAAAAACTACTACACACATGAATGGATTAACAAATACAGATGCCATGCTCACAGAAGATCACGAGACGAAGATATCTATTCTTCTAGTTCTGATGACAGTAATATGTATCAAAATTGTAAATAAAAATATTATTTGAGTATTTATCGCCCCGTAATTCCATTACATTCGGAAACAACCAATTAAATTAATGTTAAATTATAAAAGTAAAACTTTTAAATATATTAAAATTTTTCTATAAATGGAACAACAGGTTCTGTTTTTAATATGGGTCAGTTATGTATTCAACAGAAAATCAGATTATACTTATATTACTTCCTCTTTTTCAATTCTTTATTTATTACAAAAACATTCGCCGTTTCATGTAGTTTGCAGTTACATGAATATTATGAAACATTTGGTTTACTTCCAATTTTCCCGGTACTTCCTGTTGTCACAACGACATCTGGTGTATTATTAGGAGTTCCTTTTGTAACTTTATCGTTAAATTTTCAAACTGTTAGTTTAATATATCAATCTCAACCTGGAGTTACAGCACCAACACCAGTAGTTTCATATATGAGTTTAGATCTCCCATATTGTTATACAGATATAGAAGTATCATGTGCAACGAGAGATATTTTTGGTATAGAAAGAATAGGTAGTCCTTCACCTCAATGTCCTTTAGATGATAGAGATCCTTCTTTTGGTAGTAGTACAGCTGGAAGACTTTTTATCTATCCTGATCAAAGTAATGTTTCTTGTTTAAATACATCTACTGTAACAATATATAATGTTACATTTAATCCATTGATAAATGGATCATTTTATACTTATGATGTTTTTGGTTTAAGAACAGGTAATTTAACAAATGAAGATCTCTCTATATCACGTTATAGATCAGAGGCATGTAATAATACTGATGGTAATGTTACCAATAGTTCTTCGATAAATCAGTTTGAATGTACAGCTGCTACATTACAATGTGCTAACGCAAGACCGGTAGATAATGTTACCATTGTTCCTACTACACTAACCATTCAATATCAATGTTTTGGTTTAACTGTTGTTACAGGAGGGAGTTCAGCATTTTCAGTATATAGTGTATTGAATGATAATGCTCCTGTGGATGGTATAGAAACTGATTTCGATTTAACTTTCATTGAATCACCTTCTGGTATACCTATAGTAGGTATTATTCTAAATGGAACTGGATTAAATTCAACAAATTATTTACGTCAATTAATCAAACCTGCAATTATAAGACAATATCTTATTCCTTACCCAACATTGAATTATTATGCTAATCTTACCACAGGAGCAGTTAATCCTTTATTAAATATGGTAACAAATTTCCCTTCTATTACAGAATATGTAATACCTGATACAGCAGTTATACAAATTCCGTGTATATGTAATTTTTCAATTTATTGTTTTAATGATGGATCTATTAATGATGATGAAGCTGGATCTCCTTATTATTTTAATAATACCCCACCAGTGGCTATTGGAGGTACATTAACCCCTGTTGTACCTTTCAATAGTACAGTAGATTTAAGAGATATGGGTTCTAATGATCCTGATAATTTTCCATTACCATTTATTACTTATTATTGGATACCCATAGCACTATATGTTCTTGATACAACAACAAATCTTTATACTATACAAACAACGACATTTTTTATTAATAATACAAATGTTCTATTTACAGGAAATGCATCTTTCACTTCACAACCATTTCAAAATTCTATATACGCTGTGGCATTAATTGTAAGTGATGGACAAAATCAAAATATTTCTTATGTCAATATAAGTTCTATTGATTCTCAACCTAGTATTAATCAAAAAGATCAAAATGTAACACTCAATTGTCCTTTTAATCAAGGTGTTTTAGTTTATCTTAATGCAACAGATTCACTTAATCCATTTAATCAAACATTAAATGTATCATGGACACAGGTATCAGGATATTTTGTTCAAATACTTAATAATGATACTTTACTTGCAAGCTTCAATGCCACACTTGCAGGTGTTTATATATTTAGTGTTAATATTACAACAAACACATCATCTTCTAATGGTGCTTTTAATGTAAGGGTATTACAAGGTACATGTCCTCCTATACCAGATGATTCTACAAATGCTCCTACTACATTACCATCAAATCATACGAATCCTCCTAATTTTACTAATGTTCCTACATTACCTGTTTTTACAGAACCACCATTTACACCAGCTCCAACCTCACCGTTTGTACCACCTGTCCCCGTAATTTATCCTCCTTTATTTCCTCCAATGCCTGATGGAATTGATACATCGGGACAGAGAATAGGTGTTTGGGCTTTAATTGCTATTATTATTGGATTCTGTATATTTACTATCTTATGGGTTCTCTTAATCAAGCTATTTCCCGATAATTATGTTTATATGACTTTCAATCAATATCACTGATAAAATTAATAAATCGGTGTGTTCTTAGGATAATACATAGGCGTACCAAAATATAGAATTATAACAGGACTAAAATAAATAATTTATTTAATTTTACATTTTAATACATAAATTGTTTTGAATGTGAAATATTTCATTGTCTATTTCTTTCTTTCCTTCAATTATTTCGGTATATATTTTATTCATATTTCTATTCAAAATTGCTGTAGAGACCACAATCCATCTCAAGATTGAATTAAATGTTGCTTTTGAATTAAAATTCGTGATTGGATTCGGAATAGAATAATATTGTCCACTGATTCCTGATCCAAAAGATCTGAGATCCGAACAAATTCTAATAGATAATTTTTCTTTGTTATCTGGTAACATTCTACTAGTACGAACATCATCTAGATGAAATACAGGCTCTAGACACATTTTACTGTTTTTTGTCATTACCGACCAGTGTTTGCATTTATTCCATTGACCAACTCCATTATTCATGTCATTGTAATTATGGTCAGCCATAAATACTCTTAAATTTTCAATAAATAAATCAATCCATTTTTCATCAGCGTTGAAACGAATAAAATGATATAAAAGATATCTGAGTGTCTTGGAAATCTTTAGTAAATTTCCAATCCATGAAGGGTCGGAGAATCTACCAAAAATATATTTTAATAAATCATTTCCCAATAATTCGAATCGAATCGCTTCATTGTTTTTGCATAGTGACACTATAATTTCTGAATGGGATCGTTTCATTTTACTAATAATCTAATAGCCGTTCCTTTTAACGATAAACTTCCCTCTATATAAAACGGATTTATGTGTATTTACTGTATAAAAAATATTTATATATATATATATATATAATACTATATGTTATGATCTCTCTATATTATATACCCTTCATACATTGATTTTAAAGGGTTTATGAAACCGGCAATTATTCGGTATAGTCATTATATAGCGTTATAATATTAATATAATCTGTTGTCTTTGTTCATCTGACGATGATGATGATGATAATAAACAATGTTAACAACATTAATTACTATTTTAGGTGAAAATTCAAGATATATATAGATTAATATGTCATTTTTTTTTTGAAATGTCAGAAAAAAGTAACAATATCATTAATTATTATTGTATGAACGGACGATTCGAAATGTTCGATAGTAGCAATATGGGTAAATCCCTTGTTATTGTAAGTCATTATATCGAATCAAATAAAAAAGAATGTTTATTTAATGGCTCAATTAGGCACAACAATTTGGATATTCGTATGTATAAAGAACCAATAACAGAAATAGTACTTGATTCAGCAACAGGAAAGACATATGAAGAAGCCCTAGAAAAATTAAGAACAAGTCTTAATGGAAATATGAAAAATCCCTTTATTAAGCCTTTTTAAAATACAATAACATGTCAATTTGATAATAAATATTTTATTGGTTTACATTACATTACACATTGTCATATAATCAATAACATATATTATAGGTATGGTTAATTGGTATTTCTATGATTAAATCCTTTTCAATCTTAAAATCCTTTATAATTATATTGTCTTTGTCTATAACTTGCATCCTTCCTATTCCACTTGTGATATTAATAATTTGTTTTTGTATTTCATCGTCAAATTTCACAGTTTGTGATATATCTTGTTTTTTATGTTTTTTCTGTTGTTTTTGTTGTTCTTCTTCTTCTTTTTCTTCTTCTTCTTGTCGTTGTTTACTAAGGATTTTATAATATTTTCCTATATATTCTAATAATCTAAATGATATAGTACTAAATTCCATCAACGATCTAAATACCATTCTAAATAATAAGTTCACTTTTTCATCAGTCGTCCAATCAGAAGATATATTATCAACTTCGTTGTATATCATTATATTAAAATCTAATGGTGTTGGGACTTTAGGTGGTGATATCACACAACTTTGAAAATTAAAATCAAAAAAAATAGCTTGTATTGCCTTTAGTTTTTTATTTTTTTCATCATCCTTTAATTCTATAATGACATCATAATTATTATTTAAAGCCATTAAATCTTGTTCACAAACTAATGAAAAAAACATTCCATTATTTTTAAACCATGAATCATCCCTAATATCTAAATTACATTTCATTACATTATCAATAAAAGATGTTTTATCTACTACAGTAATCCCTTGTAACTTTTCATTTATTCCTTTAATTATATATAATCGTGTTAAGAGATATAACCTTAGTTCCTTTGTTGAAACATTTAAATTTTCATATTTAGATTATTTGTTTTTTCTTGGAGCGAGATTCATTTCATATACATTAGTACATACATATATTAATTTAATATAAATATCATGTAATTTTGATAATACGACTGAATCCGTTTTTTCACGTGATAGCGATAATAACATTTCTGGTATTTCACTAAGACCGAAATCAGATTTTTTATTATTTGCGATCAACATAAAAGATGATACAACATCGTATAACATTATTGCCTCTTTTAATAATAAATTAACGACTATATTTAATTCAGTTGCAGGGTTAAGAGGATCATTGTTAAGTCTGTAATTCAAATTTCTTAAAGTTTTAAAATCTGGCATTGGATCTGTTAACCATTCATAAAAATCATACGAATTATCGAATTGAATACTTTTATAATCCCCTATTAAGTCACCATTACCACTACCACCACCTTCATGGGCTATATTTTTTATGGTTTGTAATATTTTTGGAAATTTATCAATAAAAATACGATGCTTATTTGAAGGACTAGGAATTAACAATGGTCTAGTAAATGTAGGAGAGAGATCCTTTAATATATCTTTAAATATAACCATCATCTGATTCATTGTTTTTATGTATAATCTTCTTGTTAATATTCTATCATACATTAATATCCACATTGGACCATGAAGTTCAACTAAATTCTTTAATGTAAAAATATTATAACTATCTATATACCCCATATACCCCATATTAAAAACATCAGATGACTTCTTTATACCTAACATTGTTAACATATCTTTAATGGGTTCAATCCATTTTTTCTTAAAATTTTCAATATTCTTCATCTCTTCTCCTCCTACATTAAATATTTTAGAAAATGCATTTTTATAAGATTCTTCTATACTTTCAATTGTTGATGTTTCGTCAATTCCAATGGCAATTCTTTTAAGATCTTCTTTAACATCCTTTTCCATTTCAGCAATTGCTGAATTAGATACTATTATATTTGTCGATCTTTCATTAAACCCTACCCCAAATGGGTTAAAATAAGACGATGGTTTTGGTTGAGGTATAGATACTACCTCTTCTTCATGTTGAGGTAAAGGTGAAGGAACTACCTCTTCTTGAACTACCATTTCGGTAACTTTCTTATGTTTTTTAGTTTTTATAGATTTTTTACCCTTTTTTCCTAATGTCCTTTTTATTGAAGCTTTTTCATCTTTTACAAATGGATGTTTTACTTTTTCAATTCCATTGAAAAGAGATTTAAGATAATCGTATTTCAATAGTTGAATACCAGTTTTACCCTTATCTATTTCTTTTATCAAAAGCTGAATACGTTCATCATCTTCTCTTAAAACTTTCGAGAAATTTTTTTTGTCTTTAAGATTTAAGCTTAATGACATAGGACCAGGTTCATATATTGAAATATCATCAATTTCATGATCATTTACATCAAAATCACTTTCTTTATATTTTATATCTGCAATAATAACTCCATGTATTTCATATAGCTCCACATTATCTTTTTTAATTCTATCTATGCTGTCCATACTAAATTCTATTAAATAATATAACTCCGGTTTATCTCGTTTTACATGATGATACACAAACAAAAAAATTTTTTTTTCTCCAGGCAAATAAATTTCTGGGTTCTCAGTACCACTATTAATATTAAAATATATACTTTGAAAGGTCGTTGCATCCAAGGTCTCAAAATTTTCTTCTAACTCAATATCATTTATTTCATATTGAAGAGACTTTAAATAATCGTATTTCAATATGACAACTTCCAGATCTTCGTAAAAGCTATCTGTTTTTGATATTAACATCTTTACAACATTATCATTTTTTCTTAAAACGTTTGATAAGTTTTCTTCATCATTAAGATTTATGGTGAATGACACTAAACCAGGTTTATTATCATCATGGATGTCTATCATCACTAATGGGTTATATCCAATAAAATCTTTCATGACACCATCATTACCAATTTGTGAACGTAATTCAATTTCTATGAGAGCAATACCAAATATTTTATAAAGTTCCACACCATTTTTATAAATTTTCTTTACACCATCTGTGACAAATTCTATTAAAACCCATTTTGAATAATCTTCATCACCTTCATAATTATATAAAACCAAATGAATGCTTTCATCATTAGGCAATTTTATTTCTGGATGCTCATCATCAATATTAATATCAAAATAATATTTTTCTACTGTCTTTGAATTCAAAGCCTCTAATATTATTGGGTTATACATTTTTTTAGGAGGTGGAGGTAAAGGAACTACATTTACATCTTTTTTAGGAGGTGAAGGTGAAGGTAAAGGAACTACCTTTACATCTTTTTCAATTTTCTTTTGTTTTTTAGCATTTTTTAGTGTCCTTTGTATTGAGTCCTCTTCATCATCTATAAATAGATTAGGAAATCCTTCTATATCATTTATTTCAGCCATAAGAGACTTGAAATATTCATATTTCAATATAATAGCCTCAAAATCTGCGTAAAAATTATCATTTTTTGCTAGTAACAACTTTATACGCTTATCATTTTTTCTTAAAACTTTTGATGAGTTTTCTTCGTCATTAATATTTATGGTGAATGACATTAATTCGGGTTTTATATCATCACGCATATTGTCTATTATTGCTGAGTAAAATGTATCTATACTTTCCCGACCATTGTAGGTAATATCTGCGATAACAACACCAAATATTTTATAAAGTTCCACACCATCTTTTTCAATTTTCTTTATACCGTCTTTAATAAATTCTATTAAATAAAATGTTCCATAATCCCTATCACCTTCATCATCATGATCATAATTATATATTAACAAATTAATTCTTTCATCATCAGGAAAATTTATTTCTGTTTGCTCATTATCCTCATTAATAATATCAAAATAATATTTGTTTAATGTCTTTGAATTCAATTTGAAAGACCCTAATATTATTGGGTTATCCATTTTTTTTAATTACAATTATAACATAATACTAAAATGGAAATTATATTTACCCTTATAAAATAAATAATAACATTTATAAAATCTGTATTACAACTACAACAGCATCTGATTAAATACATAACATTAGATGGCGGATCTTTATTTAGGAATTGAGAAAACTATTTTAATGGAGGATAATAGAGATTGTGACATACTACATTGGAAATCGTCACAACAAGGAAATATTAAAGAAATTACATTAAATGATTTACAACAATACAAGTTTATCGTAATTGATGGAAATATCGGATCAGGTAAATCTACGATATTTGAAATGATGCAAAACCTCATTAAAAAATATAATTGCTTTCCATTTTGTAACAAACCAATATGTTTTATTAAAGAACCAGTAGAAGAATGGTTGGTTTCACCATCATGTAGTGATACAGAAACAGAAAATAAGAGTATATTTGAATTGTTTAATGAAAATCATGAAAAATATGCCTTTTTATTTCAAATTAAGGTTTTTACGTCCAGAATTAATGCTATTTTAAAAGGTATTGAAACTTTTAAAAAAGAGAATGGATTAAATCCTTTTTATGTTGTTTGTGATAGATCTTTAATTGGAGATAAAATTTTTTTCGATATTCAAGATGCTAGTTACATTGAAAAAGGTATTTATCAAGGTATACATGAAATTATGTGTAAGAATATCATTGATAGATATTGTCTAATGATTTATGTAAATACAGATTATAAAGAATGTGAAAAAAGAATAAAAAACCGTGAGAGATCTTCTGAATCAAAAATTACTCAAGAATATCTTCTATCAATTCAAAATGGACATACTACAATGATTGCCGAAACATTCAAACCAAATCCAATATACACAAAATGTGGATTTATTAATTGTACATGGCCCGATGCACTCACAGATCAGAAAAAGGATGCTAGAATATATGCTCTACTTTATCATATAGATAGAAACTTTTCTGTTTAATGTCGAATGAATGAATGAATGAATGAATGACTTAAATAAAAAATTTTCATTGTACAAATTATACCTCATGACCCTGTCCCATGTCACGTTTTAATTTGTACAATGAAAATTTTTTATTT
>Ga0193723_1000005_pt1 | contig 51536 bp, 42 predicted proteins | sample H2m2metaG_FD_143042 | JGI IMG/M metagenome (GOLD analysis project Ga0193723, IMG submission 143042) | Soil microbial communities from a riparian zone of the East river system, Colorado, United States - H2m2 | ecosystem: Environmental > Terrestrial > Soil > Riparian zone | place: USA: East River...
ACCACGTTTCTGATCGCCGCCCTGACCCCGAGCAGCACCAGCGACTTGAACCGGACGGTGGTACCGGACCTGCGGTCCCTCGTGTCCGAGACCATGGAACGCCTGCCGCGAGGGGGCGAATTCGACGTGATGGTTACCGGCACTCCCGCCCTCGACTACGACGTGCGCAGCATCAGCGCCGAGGACACGGAGAACAGCGAAGAAACGGTGCTGCCCGTGACGTTGGTCGTGTTGGTCGTCGCGTTCGGCGCCCTCGTCGCCGCCACACTCCCGATCATCGTGGGGTTTGTCGCGATCACCATCGCCCTGGGGCTGGTGACGGTCGCCGCGCAGTTTCAGACGATGTCGGTATTCGTGCTCAACATCACGACCATGGTAGGGCTGGGTGTCGGCATCGACTACTCGCTGCTGATTGTGACACGGTTCCGCGAGGAGCTGAATCGCGGTCTCTCGCCAGTGGACGCGGCCGTGCGCACGATCGAGACCGCCGGCTCCGCCGTGGTGACCTCGGGCCTCACGGTGGTGGTCGGTTTCGCGGCCCTGGTGAGCACGCCGCTCACGGAAACCCGCTCAGTGGGCATCGGGGGACTCATCGTCGTCGCGGTGGCGGTGCTGCTCTCGACCACGTTGCTGCCGGCGGTGCTCGCCGTCTTGGGCCGCAACATCGACCGGCCCAAGTGGTTGGCGCGGCTGCTGGTCCGCATCCACACGCCGAGCGGCTGGGAGCGCTGGGCGCGCTGGCTCGGGCATCGTCCGTGGCGGGCCATCGCCGGGGGCGGCGCGATTCTCGCGATCCTCATGTTCCCGCTCACCCAGATTCGGATCGGTCTGCCGGCGCGCAACTGGTTCCCGCCGCAGTCGGAGTCGGGGCGCGGGCTCGCGGCGCTGCGCGACATGGGCGCGAGCGGCGTCATCATGCCGATCCGCATCGTGCTCCAGCTGCCCGAGGGCGAGTCGGTGCTCGCGGGACGCCGCCTGCCAGGCCTCAAGGCGATCAGCGACTCGATGCGCAAGGATCCGCGGGTGCGCGAAGTCCGCGGCGTCGCGACCCTGCGACCGGGACTGTCGACGCTACAGCTCGCGATCTTCTACAGCGATGTCGATGCCGTGCGCGACCGCTACCCCGAGTTCTTCAACGCCTACCTCAGCGCCGACCGGCGCACCACGTTGATCGACGTCATTGCCGCGGACACCGTGTCGCTCACGGGGATGATGGATCTGGTGCGCCATGCCCGGCGCGTCCTCGGAGGCGGCATGCGCGGCATGCAGGGGGCCAACATCGTGGTGGGAGGGTTTGCCGCATCGAGCGTCGACCTGCAGCACGATCTCCTGAAGCGCTTTCCGGCAATCGTGGGGATGATCCTCGGCGTCACGGCGATCATGTTGTTCATCGCGTTCCGCTCGCTGCTCGTGCCCCTCAAAGCGGTCGTGCTGAATTGCCTCTCCGTCGGCGCGGCGTTCGGCGTCACGGTGCTCGTGTTCCAACACGGCTACGGCGGGAGTGTGTTCGGTCTCGATGGGCCCACGGAGGCGATCTTCGTCGTGGTCCCGGTCCTCGTGTTCGCGACGGTCTTCGGGCTATCGATGGATTACGAGGTGTTCCTGCTGACGAGAATCAAGGAAGTGTTCGACAAAACAGGCCGCAACGACCACGCGACCATGGAAGGGCTCTCCGCGACGGCGTCCACCATCACGTTTGCCGCGTTGATCATGATGGCGGTCTTCGGTGTGTTCGCTTTCTCGCGCGTGCTGGCGGTGCAGTTCATCGGGTTCGGGCTGGCCCTCGCCGTCCTGCTCGATGCCACACTCATCCGCATGGTGCTCGTCCCGGCGATCATGCACATCGCCGGCCGCTGGAACTGGTGGCCGGGCGTCCGGGCACCGAAACTTGAAGCCGGAGATTCGGACTAGGCGCCTAGACGTCTAGGCGCCTAGGTGTTTGAGTCTCTCTCCCCACATGTCCCAATGCCACGCCGGCACGCGGATGCCGGTGCGCGGATCCTTGAGCGGTTTGTACTGCAGCCACGCCGGATGGAGCCCGAGGGAGCGCCCCAACTCGAGGAGCCGCTCCTTGTCGGCGCTCACCAGGTGGGCCATCGGCTCATCGTGGATTTTATGGTGATGAAGCCAAACGCCGCCGTCGAGGGCGAAGCACATCCCCTCGCGGCGGCGTTTGAACTCCTGGTAGGGCGGCGTTAGGTGCAGGTGATCTTGCCCGCGACCGTCGCGTTGCCCACGGCTGCGGCATTGCCGTTGAAGAGGTAGCAGGCGCGCGTCGTCGAGCTGTGCAGCGCCTGCGCCGACCAACCCATCGGGGTCCCCTCGAGGACGGTGAGCGTGACCCCCGTCGAAGAGCGGAAATTGTTCAACGCCACGAGGCTCGTCGTGTACGACGTCGAGTCGTAGAAATACGCCTCTTCGGCCGTCGCCAGGTTCTTGAGGTCAGACTTCATCTGGGCGACGTATGCCTTCTGTTTCGTGTTCGCGAACTTCGGGATGGCGATGGCCGCCAGAATCCCGATGATCACGACCACGATCAAGAGCTCGATCAGCGTAAAACCACGCGACTTCACGGCAATACCCTCCGGGCGCCAAAGGGCGCCGACCCAGGGGAAACCCCCGAATCGACGCCCCAATGTTGGGCTCCGGCCCCGTAACTGCAAGAGGCGTGCTTAATCCTTCGCATCCACCCAATTCTTTCCGGCGCCGATACTTACGACGAGCGGCACTCGCAGCCGGGTTACCCCCTCCATCTCGCGTTTTACAAGAGCTGCGGCATCCGCCTGCTGTGCCTCGGGGACCTCGAAAACCAGCTCGTCGTGCACCTGGAGCAGCATTCTGGCGCGCAATCCCGCCGCCGGAAGGGCCGCGTGGATGCGAATCATCGCGATCTTGATCAGGTCCGCCGCCGAGCCCTGCAGCGGCGAGTTGGTGGCGGTGCGCTCGCCGAAGGACCGTACGTTGAAGTTCTTGTCCTTGAGTTCGGTGATGTAGCGGCGCCGGCCGAACAGCGTCTCGACGTACCCCTTCTGACGCGCTTCCTCCACGACGGCATCGAGCCATCGGCGCACGCCGGCGAAGCGCTCGAAGTACTGCTGGATGAACGCCTTCGCTTCGTCCTGCGTGATGCTCAGCATGCGCGACAGGGCGAACGAGCCCTGCCCGTAGATCGTGCCGAAGTTGATGGTCTTGGCCCGCGCGCGCATCTCCGCCGTCACCGCTTCCTCCGCAACTCCGAAGATCACGGCCGCGGTCTGGCGGTGAATGTCACCGCCGCGCTCGAACGCCTCGACGAAGGCCGGGTCGCCCGACAGGTGCGCCAGCAGGCGCAGCTCGATCTGGGAGTAGTCGGCGGTGAGGAGCACGTGGCCCGGCGGCGCGATGAAGGCGCGCCGGATCTCCTCACCGCGCGGCGTGCGGATGGGGATGTTTTGGAGATTGGGATCGGAGGAGGAGAGCCGCCCCGTGGCCGCGCCCGTCTGATTGTAGCTCGTGTGCACGCGACCGGTCTCGGGGTGGACGTATCCGGGCAACGCGTCGACGTAGGTCGACTTGAGCTTCGACAGCTCGCGGTACTCGATCAACAGGCGGGGTACATCGTGTCCCATCGCAGCCAGCTGCTCGAGCACTTCGAAATCGGTGGAGGCGCCCGTCTTGGTCCGCTTCAAGACGGGGAGCCCGAGCTTGTCGAACAGGATGGTGCGGAGCTGCGGGGTCGAGTTGATGTTGAAATCGCTGCCCGCGGCCCGGTGGATCTCCACCTCGAGACCCGCCAGCTCCTTTGCGAACGCGCGGCCGATCTCGCCCAGCAACGCCCGATCAATGAGGACGCCCGTCGACTCCATCGCGACCAACACGGGCACGAGCGGCATCTCGATCGTCTCGAGCAGCGGCAGCAAGTGGTGGTCCTCGAGCTCGGGCCGGAACGCGGCCTCGAGCCGCAGCACCATCTCGCTGTCGGCGCAACAATAGCGCGCGGCGTCAGCGATCGGGACCTCGGCGAACGGGCGCTCACGACGACCCTTCCCCGCGACCCCGCCGTACGTTTGCATCTCGATGCTCAGTCGCTCGCGCGCCAACTCGTCGAGCGCGTGCGAGCGCCGCCCCGGATCGAGGACGAAGCTCGCGAGCATCGAGTCGTACCGAACGCCCGCCAACTCGACGCCCGCGCGGCGCAGGACCAGCCAGTCGAATTTCACGTTGTGACCGGCCTTGGGGACGTTCGCGTCGACGAGGAGCGCGCGGAGCGGGGCGAGCGCCTCACTCGTCAGCGGCGGCAGGTTGCGGGGCGTTTCGCCGCCCGCGAGCGGGCCGTCGGGCGGCAGGTGCGCGAACGGCAAGTACCATGAGCGGCCGGGCGCGACGGCGAGGGACAGCCCCACGAGCTGGGCGCGCATCGGGTCGAGACCCGTCGTCTCGGTGTCGACGGCCACCAACGGCGCCCGCCGGACCTCCGCGAGAACTGTGGAGAGTTGTGACGGATCGTCGAGGACCTGAGCGGGCGCAAGCGCGGGGGGTCCTGCGACGGCGGGTGCCCGCTGCGCTGCCGGAGCAGGAGCCCCCACGCTCGCGCCAGCGACGTCTTCGAGTTTCGGAATCAGTGAGCGGAACTCCAGCTCGGTGAAAAGCTCGGTGAGGCGCGCGACATCGGGCGCTCGCACGCGGAGTTGCTCGAGATCCAGCTGTACCGGTGCGTCGCGCCGGATCGTGACCAGCTCGCGGGAGAGGCGCGCAAGATCGGCGTGCTGCAGCAGTGCCTCCCGCGCCCGCTTGCCCGGCAGGTCCGCGGCGCGCGCGAGGATCGTGTCGAGATCGCCGTGCGTGCTCAAGAGCTCCAACGCGGTCTTTTCACCCACGCCCTTCACGCCGGGGATGTTGTCCGAGCTGTCGCCGACCAGGGCGAGGTAATCGACGACGCGCTCCGGCGGCACGCCGAGCCGTTCGCCGGCGTTGCTCGGGTCGACCCACTGCTCCTCGACCGCGGCGGGCCCGCCGCGGCCCGGGTTGAGCAGCGCGATGTGAGGGCCGATGAGCTGGTAGAAGTCCTTGTCCCCCGACACGATCACCGTTTGGAGCCCGCCGCCCTTTCGCGACGCCTGGTCCGCGAGCGTGCCGATCACGTCGTCGGCCTCGAAGCCCTCGACGCCCAGCACGGGAACCCGGAAGGCGGTGAGGATCTCCCGGATGCGCTCGACGGAGCGATCGAAGTCCTGCTGCAGCTGCTCATCGAGCTTCTCGCGCGTGGCCTTGTAGGCGGGGTACTGCTTGTGCCGGAACGACTCGCCGACATCGTGCACCCAGCCGAGGTAGTCGGGGTGGTGTTTGGCGCGCAGGCGCAGCAGGAAGTTCGTGACACCCCAGGCCGCCGACGTATTCTCGCCGCGCCGGGTGGTGAGGGGCCGCGCGATCATGGCGAAAAACGCCCGATAGATCAGCGCGTAGCCGTCGACGAGGAAGAGCCGCTCCGCCATGGGCGAAAGAATAACCCCGCCCGGAACCGCTCGGGCGGGGTGGATCAACCGCGGATGTGTTGGGGGCGCGCTAGCCGCGCATCACGTTGGCGGCGTGGAGCCCCTTATCACCCTGCTTCACTTCGAACTCCACCACCTGGCCTTCGGCGAGCGTCTTGAAGCCGTCCATCTGGATGGCCGAGAAGTGTACGAACACGTCCTCGCCACCCTCCTGTTCAATGAAGCCATACCCCTTGGCGTCATTGAACCACTTCACCTTTCCCTTGATCATGCGCGGGCGCCTCCTGCAAAGTCCGTGACGTTGAGTTCTGCGTGTCGAGCGCCATAGAAATGAGGGGCACTGGGAGGGCTGTCAAGCAGGGCTAGGGCGTCGGGTACAAGATGCGATATAGCTCGCGGTTGCGGATCACACTGCGCACGTAGCCGCGGGTTTCCGGATACGGGATGAGCTCGATGAACTGGTCGGGATCGTCGGCGCCGTCGCGCTCGAGCCAGCGGCGCACGGGCGACCCGCCCGCGTTGTAGGCGGCGATCGCAGTTTCGAGACGTCCGAAGCGGCGCAGCAGCTCCGCGAGGTGGGCGGCGCCCAGGTGCAGGTTGAGATCGGGGACAGTGATCCACTCCGGATAAAACGTGACGTCGAGGCCGCGGGCCGTCAGCGCCGCGGTGCCCTGGGTGAGCTGGGCGAGCCCGCGCGCGCCCGCGGGCGAGAGCGCCTCGACATCGAAGACGCTCTCCTGGCGAATGATCGCGACGAGGAGCAGTGGATCGACGGCGAACTCCTTCGCCTCTGCCTCGACGGCCGCGCGAGCCGGCCACGGGTAGATGGCGCGTAGTACGCGCGGCTCACCCGGCGCCTTGACGAACGCCTGCCACCCGAGACGCACGGCCGCCGAGCCGAAGCCGCGCAGCCCCAGACCCTCGCTCCACGCGAGCAAGGTCTCGACGTCCTGCGGCGGGCGGCCGAGGACGGCGCGCACTTCCAACTGCGCCTCGCTGTCGAGTCCCGCGAGCATCAGTGTGTCGAGTCGCGCCAGACCGTTGACGACCGACGCCGGAATCCCTGAGGCGGGAAGCGCGGCCACGGCGGTAACCGCCACGCCCGGCATGCCGGTCTCGCGCCGCGCGCGCAGGCCGTAGTAGCCGAGCGAATCGTCGCGCGCGAGCGCGCGCCAGGTCTCGCGCGCACCGGTGGAATCGCCGCGCGCCTGCGCGATCCTGCCCAGCCAAAAGCGCGCCCCCGTGCGCTGCGGTCCTGCCGCCATCACCTCTCCCTGATAGAGCGCGGCCGCGCTGTCGAGCTGCCCGTCGCGATAGGCGCGAGCCGCGAGCCGGAAGCGGGCGAGGGACGCGCGCGCGTCCGAGGGGTACCGCGCGATCAGCTCCCCGAACCAGCGGGCCGCGCCGGCCCAGTCGCCGCGATCGAACAGCGCGTCCCCGAGTACGTACAGCGCGGTGGGAGCCGCGGTGTCTGACGGATACGTCTGCGCGAACCCGGAGAGCGCAGTCGTCGCGCCTGGATCGGCGAGGCGCACCAGGACGCGCGCCCGCCGGTAGATCGCGAGGGGTCCAAGCGCGGAATCGGTGGCGGCGGCGCGATAGGCTTGGGTGGCTTCGGCATAGCGCCCGGTCGCGGCCAGCAGCTCGCCGTAGAAAATCATGGTCGCCGCGCTCGAGTCGCCACGGCGGATGGCGTGCTCCACGTGGACGCGGGCGTCGGCCGCCGTGCCGCGCCGGTTCAACGCGCGCCCCAGCGCGACGTGCTCCGCGGGCGCGCGGGGCGGCAGGGGACCGAGCGCGAGCGCGACGGCCGCTGCCGCGTCGTCGCTCTGCGGCGCCCGCGCCATCAGGTCGTACAGCGCCGCGCGGGCCCGCGTCGAGTCCCGAACGGCGAGCGCCAGCCGCGCGACGTCGAGCCCCTTCCCTGCTTGCGCGAATGCGTCGAGCGCGCGCGCCGTGTCGCCCGCGAGGAGCAGCGCGCGAGCGCGGGCCAGCATCGCTTCGCGCGCCGCGGGTGCGGGCGCGTCCACCAGCAGCCTGAATGCTTCGGCGGTATCGCGACTGACTCGCGCCTGCCGCACGCGCAACCACGCGTCGATCCCTGCGAGCCCTCCCGCCCGGGCCGCCGCGAATGCCCGCGCCGCGCTGTCCGGCTGTCCCGCGGCCTCGTACGCCAGCCCGGCGCGCACGGCGAGCAGCGCCGCGCCGGCACCCGAGGCCCGCGCGCGCGCGGCGCCGAAGTGTGCGGCGGCGTCGGCGTATTGTCCCAACCCGCTCTCCGCCTGCCCCAGGACCGCCAGCGCTTCCCCGCCGGCGTAGTCTTCCAGCCATGGCTGGCCGGCGAGCAGGCCGCGGGCGCGATCGTAGCGCCGCGCGTGCACCTCGGCCTTGGCCCCTTCGACCACGAGAAACGCGTTGGGATGGGAGTCGCGGGCGGCCGCCGCGAGCATCGTCTCGGCCGCGTGCCAGGGGCGTCCGGCGAGGCGGAGCGATTCCGCCTTGAACGTCGCCGTCCGGTCCAACGCTGTTTGCGCCGCGAGCGGCGGCGCCGCGAGCGCCGTCAACAGGAGCGCCGCGACGCGCCTCACCGTGAGCGTCGCACCCGCGCCCGCACGCGCTGGTACTCCGCGCGAGACGTTGGCGTCAGCCTGAAGTGGTTGAATCCGGTCTGATCCTGGAAGTACAGCACGACGCGGAGATTCGAATAGGTCCACCGAATCGCCCGCAGACCGCTGCGGTCCATCCCGCTCGACAAGTCGAGGATCTCATCCGGCTCGCCCAGCGTGATGAGCACCTCGCCGCGGTCGGTGAGCCAGCCGGGCTCGCCCTCGTCCGGGAAGCGGACGTTCGCCTGCTGCACTTTCCGGAAGTAGTCGTCCAACGCTTCGTTCTCGGGCGTGATCGCCACGGGATCGGTGGCTTTCCAAAACTCCCGCCACACGACCGGGCGCCGCTCGGCGGACGCCTTGCGGAGCGAATCCACCCATTCCTGCTCGTCGAAGTACCGCAGCAGGCTCATCATCTCCTCGAAGTTGGTGATCACCCACTGGTTCGAGAAACTGACGAGGAAGCGCGCGCGCGCGGTGTCGCCGCCGACGACGGGCGTGATTCGTAGCTCGGCTTGACCGACCGGGAGACGGTCCGGGGCCACGGCGATCGTCGTCCCGGCCAGCCCCGCGTCTCCCTGGAGGGCCACCGTGTCGCGCCACAGCTCGCGATCGCTGCCATCCACCACGCGCGCGACGAGGCGCGCGCGCTCCGTGATTCCGTAGCCCTCGAGGTAGAAGCGGAGGGTGTCCGTGCCATACGGCAGGGTGGCGCGCGGGTTGGCGAGCAGCGTGGGCAGGCTGGCGGTCTGCGTGCGGACCGTGGCCTGGTAGACGGGGATCGGCGCGGCCAGACCCGGCCGGCGCCACAAGTCCGGCGCGGTGTCGACGCGCTCGGTCCGCGAGAACGCCGGTCCGTTCCGGTCGCGCACCATCACGCTCACCTCGTACGTGCCCGGCGGCAGGGTCACGAACTGTTGGAAAATGACGCTTTCGTCGGCGCGCAGCGTCTCCTGGAACGAGCGCACACGCACCGACTCGTCGCGCGCGATGTGGCGCGTCGGCACGAGACCGCTGTCGGCTTTGAAGATCACCTCCAAGCGGTACTCAGCCACGAACTCCGCGCCACTGCGCTGGAACGTGATGGCGTTGTTGGCGAGTGAGAGGGCAAACAACGCGAGCGTCGAATCGGGAGCTGGACCGCGGAGGTAGCGGACCGACGCGACGAAGGGTAACGGGCCACCGGTCGCGAGGAATCCCATAGAGCGGTACATGGACGTCGCGTCGAACAGCCGCGGCAGGGTGGTGCCGGGGGCCGGGGCATCGGAGCTGCCGACCCGCTGCCACGTCCCGCATCCGCCCGCTACGAATACCAGCGCCGCTACGGCTGCCGCACGTCGTATCACTTGCCGAGCCTCAAATTCGCACGTTAGTTTCGCGCCAACCCCAATGTCCAACGAAAACCTTGCCGGCCGGTCTGTCGCCGGCTACCGCCTCCTCGAGCGCGTGGGCGAGGGCGGCACGGCTGAGGTCTACCGCGCCGAGCACCCGGAGCGCGGGGCCTGTGCGTTCAAGGTATTGCGCCAGCGGCTCAGGGGCGACCCCACGGCGGTGAAGCGATTCCTGCGAGAAGCGGGGTATGGCTCCCGCGTCGTACATCCCGGTGTGGTGCGTACTTACGATTTCGGCGAGGCGGACGGCCTCCATTACCTCGCCCTGGAGTGGGCCGACGGGGAATCACTCGCCAGCTTCCTACACCGCAATGGCCCCCTCGCTCCCGCCGTCGCCGTCAAGCTCGTGCGCCAATTGGCGGACGCCCTGGCCGCGGCCCACAAGGCCGGCATCGTGCACCGCGACTTGAAGCCCGAGAACATCATGTACGACGATCGGGTGGGTAGCGTGAAGTTGCTCGACTTCGGGATCGCCCGGGACGCCGAGCTGCCGCCCGAGGAGCGACTCACGCGCACCGGGTTCTTCGTGGGGACGCTGCAGTACGTAGCGCCGGAGGCCCTGTCGGGCGAGCTCGTCGACGGCCGGGCGGACATCTACAGCCTCGCGACGATCACGTACTACTTGCTCACGGGGAGGCACCCCTTCACCGGGCGGAGTCCGCGCGAGTTGTTCCAGCAGCTGCTCTCCCAGCCGCCGCTTCCCTTGTCGCAGGCGGTGAAAGGGCTCAAGGTCCCGCCGGGTGTCGAGGCTGCCGTGATGAAAGGCCTCGCCCGCCACCCCGCTGATCGCCAGCCGGCGGTGAGCGAGTTCGCCGCCGACCTCGAGGCCGGCGTCGCCGCGGGGGGATCGGGCGGAGACGACCCGAAGAGCGGTTTCTTCACCGCGATCAAGAAGTTCGTAGGCAAGCGGAAGTGACTAGTAGTAGCGACTACTACTACCTCAAGCAGAAGCTCAAAGATCTGCTGCTGGCGCGCTCGGTCCAGCGCGGCGACTTCGTTCTCGCATCGGGCAAGCGCTCCTCCTTCTACGTCGACGCGCGACTCACCACCATGTCCGGCGAGGGTCTTGCCCTGATCGGCGAGTTGGGCTTGGAACGCCTGGCCGCCCGCGGCTGGAGCCCAAAATCGGTGGGGGGGCTGACTTTGGGGGCGGACCCCGTGGCTTACGCGCTGGCCGCCGCCGCCCGTGCCCGCAACCTCCCGCTCGATGCCTTCACGGTGCGCAAGCAAGCCAAGACGCACGGTACCGGGAAGCGCATCGAGGGGTGCTTCGCGCCGGGCGCGTCGGTCGTGGTTGTCGAGGACGTGATCACCACGGGAGGCTCCGCCCAGGAGGCCATCGTGGCCATCGAGACTGAGGGCGGGAAGGTCCTGGGGGTGCTGGCTGTCGTCGACCGGGAAGAGGGCGGCCGCAGGGTCCTGGAACAGGCCGGCTACCAGGTCGAGGCGCTCGTGACGGCGTCCGAGCTTCTTGGGTAAGATGAATCCGTGAGCACTGCCCTGCCCCGACGTTCCTTCGCCGCCCGAATGCGTGGCTGGCACGACGACGCGACCAGCCTCGAACAGCGCCTCAAAGACCTCGACACGTTCGAACGGAGTCACCGGCGTCGCTGGGCGATCACCGGGGGGTTGTTCGTTATCGGCGTTGTGGGTCGCCTCGCGGGTGCGATCGTCACGCCCTTCGGAACGATTGTCCTCGCGGCGGGGGCGGGCGCGGTGCTCAACGCGTTGGTGGGGATGATCAACGAGCGGGGGTGGTACCGCTGGTGGTTCATCTATATGCTGGCCGTCCTCGACGTGGGTCTGGTCATGTTGCTGGTCGTGTGGTTCGGGCACGGCGGCGTCGTGGCGGCGCTGTTCATCGCCGTTCTCCCTTATGCGTTCGATCAGGGTCAGGCGGTCGGGGACTTCCTCGTCCTGGTGACGTCGGTCGCCTACCTGGGAGCGTCGTGGCTCCACGGCGAGCTGTACGCCGGCGGGACCGGACTCGACTCCACGGCCTACTTCGAGACGGTGCTGTTCATCGTCGTGGCGATGGCCCTGAAGCGCATCCCGGCAACCCTCATCTCGCGCATCCGTCTCGCCCGCAGCGTGATGGGCGAGGCGGAGCAGGGGTTCCTCGCGGTGCGCGCGTCGGCCGCAGAATCCGACGAGCTGGGGTTTCTCGAAAAGAGCCTCAATCGCATGCTCGAGGAAATCGGCAGCACGATCTCCGGCGTGCAGCACGAGGCCGACGAGGTGGCCGCCTTCGCCGAGGAGTTGGCGGCGGCGGCGCAGCAGCTGCACGCGACGACCGAAGCGCTGACCGACAATTCCAAACAGCTCGCGAGCGACCTGGGACAGCAACGCGGCCTCGCCGATGGCGCGCGCGGTGAAAGCGCCAAGGCTTCCGATCAAGCCGAGTCGCTGCGGGTCCGCGCTGAGCTGATGCAAGTGGACTCGGGACGCCTCGTCTCGACGGCCGAACGTGGGCGCGAGCGGGTGGCGCGCGCCAGCTCGACGCTGCGCTCCGTCGGTGAGGAAGTTCGGGCAACCGCGCAGACGGTCGCGGGGCTCTCGGGCATGTCGGAGCGGATCGGCGTGTTCGCGCAGACCATCGCGCGCATCGCGCGGCAGACCCACCTGCTCGCGCTCAACGCCGCGATCGAGGCGGCGCGCGCCGAGGAGCACGGCGAGGGCTTCGCCGTCGTCGCCGACGAGGTCCGGACGCTGGCCGCCGAGGCAGGGAAGTCGGCGCGCGAAGTCGCGGAGTTGGTGAGCGAGCTGCGGGCCGGCATCGAGGCGGCGGGGCGGGCGATGCAATCGGGTGAAACCAAGGTCCGCGACATCGGCGCCGTGGCCGCCGAGGCCGACGGCGCGCTCCAGGAGCTGCACCAGGGCGTGCAGCTGATGGGGGATCTGGTCAACGCGACCGCCGAAGTGTCGCGCAGTCAGGCGGAGCGGCTCGCCGAGCTGGCGAAATCGCTGCAGAGCGTCGCGAGCATCTCCAGCCGGTCGTCCGAGAGCGCGAACAGTACGGCGGCGGCGACCGAAGCCCAGATCACGTCGATGGGCGAGCTGACGGCGACGTCGCAGCAGCTCGCGCAGCTCGCCGAGCGGCTGCGCGCTGGGATGGCGCGGTTCTCGATGCTGCGGCGCGATCAGGCGACCGCCGAGCATCGCATCCGGCCCGCTGCCGACTGATAATCACCCCGCCCGAAAGGCCACTGCGGCGTTCGTTCCTTGGTCCCACAACCCCGCATTGAGGGGGTGAAACGCGCGCAGGGCCTCCCGGTACGGGGTGACGAGTAGATCGACGTAGCGCGCCAGCGCCACGTCAAAAGGAAAGCGGCGGCGGAACTCTCCGGCGGTCACTCCCAGCACGGCTTTGAGATGGCGTCCGAAGCTCTGGGGCGACGAATAGTCCATGCGATACGCCACATCGGACACCGAGAGTCCGGGGTTCTGGAAGAGATAGGCCGTGTGGAGCAGCCGCATCGCGGCGAGGTAACTCTTGGGGGAGGGAACTCCCGCGCGGTGGAAGCGGGACATCAGCGTCGACGGCCGGACGCGCAGGTGACGCGCCAGGCCGCGAACGGTGCTGAGCGCGGGCGCCAGTCGCGCGACGGTCTCGAAAAACAAACGTGTCTCGACGGAAGCATCGCCGAGGGCGGGCACCAATCGCGCCAACACGCGCGCCGCGACGGGTGAGGCCGGGTGACCAACGACATCACGCAGGCGGCGCCACCCCTCGGGATGGGTGCAGTCCACCGCCGTCCGCACACCCGTCGCTCCCAACAGCAATAACGTCTCAGTAGCCTCGCGATCGTGTCGCGACACCAAGGCGACAGCAGGGATGGCGGGGAACTCACGGACGAACCGCGCGACGACTGGGAGCTGCTCGCCGTGACAGCGGTGCACGGAAATCACGACCGCGTCGACGCGGCGTGTGCGCGCGACGTGAAGGGCTTCTCGAAGCGACTCGGCGTGCAGAGTGTCGAAGCAGCCGTCACCGACGGCATCGATACGGGGGCGTTCGGGAGCAGGGAGGACCGTGCAGACGGTGACCATGACCCGCGCACGTTAACGACGGGCCATCAAGGTTTGGTCAATCGCACCGCGCCTTGTGGCCAAGTCCGCTCAATGCGAAGCTACGCCATGACCGACACGCCCCCACCGCGCGTTCCGCCGCGTCGCCTGGTTATCGGATTTGGCAGCCTCGTGCTGATCCTGATGGTGGGTGGCGCCGTCTCGTTTGTGCGGTACGCGCGGACCCACGCCCCGAATCCCGCACTCGTCGCCGTCGCACCGTTCGATATCTTCGCGGCGCCGGGAGCCGGGCTTGACCGCTGGCGCGTCGGCCTGGCGACAGCCCTTACGGATCGCCTCAACGGCGCGCCGCTCGCCGCGGTCCCGCAGACCGTCGTCGCCGCCACCTGGCGCAGCGCGCCGACTCCCGAGATCTCCGCCGTGGAGCTGGCGCGACAAACCGGTGCCGGTCTCGCCGTGTATGGACGGGTCGACTCGCTGCCGGGACGCACCGACTCGGTCCGCGTGAGTCTCCTCGCGATCGATGCGACGACCACCAAGGTTCTCTTCGGCGTGCTGGTCCGCTGGCCCGCCGCCGATCCTGAGGGACTGGCCGCCCGTCTCGCCGAGCACGTTCGCCACAACCATCCGGTGAATAGTACGTTTCCACTGTGACCGATCCGGATCCAATTGCAGAGTTGAACGCCGCGCTCGGCGATCGCTACATCATCGATCGCGAGCTGGGGCGTGGCGGCATGGCCACGGTGTATCTGGCCCGCGACCCGAAGCACGAGCGGTTCCTCGCGCTCAAGACGCTCCGCCCCGAAGTCGCCATGGCGCTCGGCCGCGAGCGCTTCCTCCGCGAAATCAAGCTCGCCGCGAGCCTCCAGCACCCCAACATCCTCCCCGTGTACGACTCGGGGGACGCCGGCGGTACGCTGTATTACGTCATGCCGTTCGTCGAGGGCGAGTCGTTGCGCGACCGCCTCGACCGCGAGCCGCAACTGCCGCTCGAGGACGCGCTGCAGATCACGCGAGAAGTCGCCGACGCGTTGTCATACGCCCACAGCCGCGACGTGGTGCATCGCGACATCAAGCCCGAGAACATCATGATGTCCGGCGGCCACGCGATCGTCGCGGACTTCGGCATCGCGCGCGCGATAAGCGCCGCGGGCGGCCAGAAGCTGACCGAGACGGGACTCGCCATCGGCACGCCGGCGTACATGAGCCCGGAACAATCGTCGGGCATGGGCCAGGTGGACCGCCGCAGCGACATCTACAGTCTGGCGTGCGTTCTGTACGAAACGCTCGCCGGTCAACCGCCCTTCACGGGACCCACGGCTCAAGCGATCATGGCGCGGCACTCGCTCGATGCGGTACCGCGACTCAGAATCGTGCGGGAGACGATCCCCGACGCGCTCGAAGCCGTGATCAATCGCGCGCTCGCCAAGGTGCCCGCCGATCGCTACTCGACGGCGGAGCAATTCGCCGCGGCCTTGACGGGGGCGAGCACCGGCAGCGTCTCGCGGATAACCGCCGCGCGGCTGCCGCCACTGCCGGGGGGTGGGCGCGCGTGGCAGAAGCCGGCGATCGTGGCGGGAGTGATCGCAGTGCTCGCCGGGTTGGGGTGGATCGTCTTCGGAGGGAAGGGAACCGCGGGCGCGTCCACGAGCGGTGGCCTCGACTCACGGCGCGTCGCCGTGCTGTACTTCACGGACTTGAGCCGCGACTCTTCTCTTGGGCACGTGGCGGCAGGGCTCACCGAAGGATTGATCGGCGAGCTCGCCAAAGTACGGGGGCTCAACGTGGTCTCGCCGAACGGCGTGGCGCCCTATCGGGCCAGTGATGTCGCTCGAGACAGCATCGCGCGGGCCCTGCATGCGGGGACCCTCGTCGAGGGCAGCGTCGACCCCGTCGGAGACCGGGTGCGCGTCACTGTGCGGCTTGTGGAGGGCTCGAGCGGCGCGGACGTCGGGCAGCGCGCCACCTTCACGTTGCCCGTCCGCCAACTCCTCCAGGTCCGCGACTCCGTGATTCAGGAGGCGGCGCGACTGCTTCGCGGCCGCCTCGGAGCCGAAGTGCAGCTGCGCGAGCTGCAGGCGGGCACCTCGAACCAGGAGGCCTGGGCCCTGGTGCAGCGCGCGACCGAGATCCGGCGGCAGGGCGAGCGCGCTCTGGCGGCAGGCGATGCAGCGGGGGCGATCCGCGACGCGCGGCAAGCCGACTCGCTCGCGGCGCTGGCGGAGCTGGCCGATCCGCGTTGGCTCGACGCCGCGCTGCTGCACGGCTACGTCGCGCTGCTCGACTTTCGAGCGCGCACGGAGCGAGCGGAGCGGGCCGCGCGTCTGCGCGATGGACTCGGCTACGCCAACCGCGCCCTGAGCCTGAGTCCGGGCGACGCATCGGCGCTCGCGTTGCGGGGGACGCTGCGTTACCAGCTCTTCCGGCTCAATATCGATACCGACCCCGCGCGACACGCCGCGCTGCTCGACAGCGCGCAATCCGATCTCGAGTCCGCCGTGCGCACGGACCCGACATTGGCGGCGGCACACGCGGTCCTGAGCCAGCTCTACTACTTCCCGCCCCGCGAGGACCTGGTCGCCGTGGTGCTGGAGGCGCGCGCGGCGTACGAATCGGACGCCTATCTGCGGGACGCCGAGAACATCCTGGATCGGCTTTTCTGGGCATCGCACGACCTGGCGCAATTCCCCGAGGCGCGACGGTGGTGCGATGAAGGCGGCCGGCGCTTCCCCCAGAACTGGCGTTTTACCGAGTGTCAGCTGTGGTTGATGATCACCCCCAACGCGGAAGTGGACATCCCTCGCGCCTGGGCTCTGGCGGCGCGGGCCGACAGCTTCACCCCGGCACCGGCGCGCCCGCTGCGGGGACGGCTGCGGCAGTTCATAGTCGGCGGCGTGATCGGGCGCGGCGGCCCCGCCCTGCGCGACAGCGCCGAGCACGTCTTCACCCGGGCGCGCACCAACGACCGGACGATCGACGAGGAGCAGGATCTGCCCGGCTACGAGGCGGTGATGCGCGCGCAGTTCGGGGATAAGGACGGCGCCATCAAGCTGCTACGTGAATACGTCGCCTCGCACCCGGGTCACTCCTTCCAGCGGGGCGGCACGTTGAACTGGTGGTGGCGGGGCCTGGAGCAGCAGCCCGGATTCCAGGCTGTCCTTCGTACGCAGGGCCACTAATGCCGTGAGGTGGTGGCGGTACGACCTTGAACCACGTTTGAGACAGCTTCGGGAAATCCTCGGGGTGTCGCGCCGTCGAAACACGCACGCGGTTCGGGCACGCAACTTGACTTAGCCCTCTCATGCCCGAGGGGGACAACCCTCGTCGGGACCCTTCGTCGTCCGCTTTTGCCAGGAGTTGTGCATGCTGCGCCGCGCCCTAACGCCGCTCGCTGTTGGAACGCTCATCGTTCTCGCGGGCTGTCTCAGCGAAAACGTCACGCGCTCGACTAATGGCCCGATGTACGCGGTATCGGATGGCGCGCACCACGGCAACCCCGACTTCTTCTTCCTCCCCCCGATGTTCAACAATCCCAGCACCGATCCCAACTTCGAGCCCGCCGCGTTCAACGGGACGCTGCGCCCCGCGGTCGAGATCTGCGAGTTGGGTGCGCCGGCGGCCGACCTGACACGGGTGTGCATCGCCGGCCCCCCGATCAAGCGGTTTGCTCCGGGGAGCGTGAACGTCAGTCTGACGGACCAGCAGTACTCGGTGAACTGGGATACGAAGGCACAGGCGCTGGACGTCAACAAGTTCTACCGGATCCAGGTGTTGGTGGGATCGACGGTCCTCGGATTCGCCGACGTCGACCCGGTGTCGAATGGCAGCCAGCTGAAGAACGTGCAGACGAACGAATACATCGGCCTCGTGGACGGAAAGACGCTCCCCATCAAGTTCCGGATCGAAGACGGCGCGCTGTGCGGGACCGACGGGACCGCCTGCGCCGCCGAGACGATCAACCTCGCGCAGGGGGGCGGCGTCGAACTGGTGGTACCGGGTGAAGACTTCCATTTCGACGTGCCGGCGGGCACGCAGGCGACGGCGGGCGGACAGGCAGTCACCGAAGTGACGTTCAACCTCGAGAAGTGCGAGAGCATCGACGTCGATCTGCCGAAGTTCGGCCAATGCTTGCGGGTGACGGCGTTGTATGACGCCCCGGGCGCCGTGCTGAACTTCACGCAGCCCATCCTCATCTCGATGTGCAGCTTCGTGCCGGTGAGTGAAGGCCAGCAGGAGTTGATCACGCTGCACCAGCAGGACGGCGATCTCATCCGCGCCCTGCCGCACGCGCACCCGAACTGCAACGTGATTGGCGCGCGCGAGCAGGCCCCCTCCGGGCTCCTCGCGCGGAGTTGGAGGTTCATGCGCGATCTCACCACCACGCTGGTCACGCCGCGCGAGCTGCACGCGGAGACCCGTACCACCATGCTGCACCTGGGTGGCGGCGGCGAGACGACGAAGACGGGGGCCACTTGCACCCCGCCGCCGGCGTCGATCGCCAGGGGGATGGCGCTGGGGACGTGCACGCCGGGATCGGCGGCCGCGACCCCGCTCCCGAGCTTCGGGCGCACCATCAGCGACTTCCAGTTCGCGCTGCCGGCCAAGATGGACTACGTGGACCCGGATGATGCCAGCCGCACCGCACCGCCGGGACCGTTGCCCACGGCCGTGAAGGTCACGGACTGGAATGACGAAGCCGTGCAGGGGGCGAAGGTCACGTTCACCCAGATCGGCGATCCGAACATCGTGGTCGGCACCGGCACGAGCAACTCGGACGGCATCGCGCAGGTGTCGTGGACGATCGCCGCGGGCCCGAACACGCTCGTCGCCAGCGGCCGCGGCATCGCCGCGGCGAACAACTTCCCGCCCGATGTCGCGGTGAAGCCGTTCATGCCCAACATCTTCTCCGAGACGCCCCAGGTCCCCGTGGTCCTCGGCACCGGAGAGATCACGTTCCTGGCGACGGGAGTCGCAACCGCGCTCATCGACTGTGAAACGACCGGCGCTACCGGCGGCGATCAGCTCGACCGCGGCTTCTACATCCCGACCTACCCTGGCACGACCCTGGGACGGGTCGAGATGTTTTTCTCCGCCGATGCAGCTGGTGATTTCACGATCAGCCTCACGGCCCGCGCCAATACCTACGACGGGCCGGTCATCGGCACGGCGACGGCGTCGGTCACATTGTCGGCAGATCGCAACACGTTCGTGCAAGGCACGTTTGACTTCTCTAGCGCGGCATTCGCGCCCGGGAGCGCCGTGACCTTCACCTTGGCGCAAGCAAGCGGTCCGAACACGGTCGTTTTCTATGAGGTGCCGAGCTTGGGGAACGAGGCCTGTCCAATCGTGCAGACGAACGGCACGGAGGCTCCCCTGAGCACGTTCCGCCGCAATGGCGTCGAGGTCCGCGTGTTCGGGACCAACTAGACCAGCCACCTCACCTCGCAGGGGTCCTGCAAAGCGTCGGCGGCTCCTTCGGGAGCCGCCTTCGTTTTGGGACCGTATATTCTTTCCCATGTCCTCGCGCGACCTCATCGAGCGTGTGCGCAAGGCGCTGGGTGATCGCTACACGGTGATCACGGCCGTCGCTCGCGGCGGCAACGCCACCCTGTTCGGCGCCTTCGACGCCCAGGGCCAGAAAGTCGCGATCAAGGTTCTCCATCCCGAGCTCGCGGTTTCCGTCGCCGCCGACCGCTTTCTGCGCGAGATCCGGTACGCCGGGCAGCTCGACCACGCGCACATCGCCCCGCTCGTCGATTCGGGCGAGACCGATTACCTGCTCTGGTTCGTCATGCCCTTCGTCGCCGGCGACACGCTGCGCCAGGTGTTGCGGCGCGATCGACGCCTCCCCATCGACGGCGCCGTCCGCGTCGCGACCGAGATCCTCGACGCGTTGGAGCACGCGCACAGTCGCGGCCTGGCCCACCGCGACATCAAACCCGACAACGTGGTCTGCGCCCCATCGGGTGCCATGCTCGTGGATTTCGGGATCGCCCGGGCGATCGCGACGTCGGGCGAAGATCGGGTGACGCGCAGCGGCTTCGTGGTGGGGACGGAGGAGTACATGAGCCCCGAGCAGGCGAGCGGCTCGCCCGACATCGACGGCCGCACCGACATTTATTCGCTCGGCGTCGTCCTGTTCGAAGAGATCAACGGGCGGCCGCCGTTCTCAGCCGCGAGCGCCGCGGCGGTGCTCGACATGCAGCAGCATCACGCCCCGCCCGACCTGCGCGGCATCCGGCGGGAGGTCCCGAAGCCGCTGAGCGAAGCCGTGATGAAGGCCCTGACGAAGTCGCGCGAGGCGCGCTGGCAAACGGCGGCCGAGATGCGGCGGGCGCTGCTGCCGTTCGCGCTGGTGCCGTAGCGCGTTTCCTCTATCATGGCTTCACTTGGATATTTCCTGCACCGCTCTCACGCAGGATCGGGAAGTCAGGGCGCTCGTTACAGTGCTCCAGATCTCCGTCTTCCGTCGGCGGGAAGAATACCAAGCTAGCGAGATCCAGGGTGCCCTCAGCCTCGCCGAGATCTCGCACTCGAAAGATCATCGGTAGACCGACACGTTCGGGCACTTCTTGCTGATTCCGCGTGAACCGGCTGATCCGAGATCCGACCCAGGCCTCGTTACTGGCGATCGAAACGCAGGTTACCTCGGCGTGCACGACCACCTCCTCGCCGGTAAAGCGAAGCAAGTGGACTTCCACTTGGCCCCTGGCAAACGGGACGGCATCGGTCGATACCGCAGTGAAGGAGTACGTTTCGTCAAGCACGTTCTGCACTGGGGTGCCGTGCACGTCCGCACGACCGCTGGCCTTTCCTCCGCTGCCTAACAGCTGCCCCGGGGTTCCCTCCACGTCAGCCAGTAGCGGTAGAGGCGCTCCGGCCGGTTCCGTGCAGGCCAGAACGGCGGCGCACAAGGACGCAATCAGCGACACAGTGCTTCGGTTGCTCAACATGGTGGGCTCCTAAGTGGCTGGTTGCTGTGCCTAAGCCTCACGTCCATGTTAGAAGCGGTCGCTCAGCCTCCGATCAGCCGAGGGTCATCGGGGAATCATCTGGATGGATCAGCTTCGTTTGCTCACCTTCGGGGGCCTGGCCCTCCTTGTTGGGGATGTCACGCTGACCGGCCCAGCAACTCGCCGACACCGGCTCGCTCTGCTCGCGCTGCTGGCCGTGGCGCGCGAGCGGGGACTCAACCGCGACAAAATCCAAGCCTACCTGTGGCCGGAGAGTGCGGTGGAGCGCGCCCGCCATGGGTTGAATCAACTCGTGTACTTCCAGCGACGTCACCTGGACGGCGACGGATTGTTCCTCGGCCGCAAGACACTCCGACTTAACCGTGATCTCATCAGCTGTGACGTATGGGAATTCGAGGACGCATTAGAGGCTCGATCGTTCGAAACCGCGGTCGGCTTGCACGTGGGCCCGTTTCTGGATGGCTTCTTTCTCAAGGGCGCGCCGGAGTTCGAACGGTGGGCCACGGCGCAGCGCAAGAAACGGGCAGCGCAGTGTGCTGTCGCGCTTGGTGAGCTCGCCGCTCGAGCCGCCTCGAAGGGTGATGAGCGGCAAGCCGTCGAGTGGTGGCGGCGTGCCGCCGATCTGAATCCGTTCGACACGGATACCGTGCTGCGGCTCGTGAACGCGTGGGTGGCAGCTGGAGATCGCGCGTCTGCGATGCGCTGTGCTCAACAACATGAAGCAGCCCTGCGCGCCGAGCTCGACCTTCCACCCGATCCGCGTGTCACACGCCTCATGAAAGAGCTACGCACGGCGGCACCGGCGTGAAAGACCAGTTCGAGCGCCTCTCGGTCGCCCTGCGCGGCCGGTACACCTTGCTGCGACAGCTCGGCAAGGGTGGGATGGGAACGGTGTATCTCGCCCGCGACGTGAAACTCGGCCGCGAAGTCGCGGTCAAGGCGTTGCTTCCCGAGGTGCGGGCTGCGTTCGGCGACGAACGCTTTCAGCTCGAAGTACAGCTCGTGGCCAGATTCTCGCACCCGAACATCGTCAAGTTGTTCGAAGCCGGTGAAGCGGAAGGGATTCCTTTCTACGTAATGGATTTCGTCGAAGGAGAATCGCTGCAGCAACATCTGGAGCGTGAAGGGCAGATTGGCTTGAAGAAGGCGCTCCGCATCACAGCGGAGATCGGCGACGCGCTGCAGTACGCACACGAGCACGGGACCATCCATCGCGACATCAAGCCGGGGAATATCCTGCTCTCCGGCGATCATGCCCTACTTACCGACTTCGGCATCGCAAAGAAGACCACTTCCGATGGAAGTGAGACGCTCACTGATACTGGAGTGGCCATAGGAACCGCGGCGTACATGAGTCCGGAGCAGGCGTCGGGCGACAAGCGCGTGGACGCGCGCTCCGATGTCTATAGTCTCGCCGCCGTCTTGTACGAGATGCTCGCGGGCGAGCCGCCCTTCACGGGAAAGACCTACCAAGCGATTGTGGCCCGAGTGATGATGGACGCGCCGCGACCGTTGCGTACGACCAGGAGCAGCGTTCCTGCGCACGTTGAGCAGGCAATCCTTGCCGCTCTGGCGAAATCGCCAGCCGATCGGCCGGCGACGGCGAAGGATTTTCTCGCGCGTCTCGCGGCGGGCCAGGGTGTCCGTCGGATGTCGCCCCGCCGCACCCTGGTTATCGTTGGGGCGCTGCTGGTTACGGTGGGATTGGGGATCTGGGCCGGATGGGGAGTTCTTGGAGGTGACGCGCCCGCCGTGCTGGGACAGAACAGCGTTGCCGTGCTGTACCTCGATAACCTCTCTGGAGACAGCAGCAACACATATCTCGCCGATGGGCTAACTGAAGAACTCATAGCTCGGCTAGGACAATCCCGACTTGTCGTGAAGCCACGCAGCTCGGTGCGACGCTACCGCGGGGATGCCGCAGGCGACCCTGTGACGATGGGCCGGGTTCTCGGTGTCGCCTACCTCCTCAGTGGAAGCGTGCGGGGCGGCTCCAACCGCGTTCGCGTTACGGTAGAGCTTATTCGAGCGGAGACTGGCACGAGAATCTGGGGCGACAGTTACGATATCACCAATACCGACCCCGTGGACATGGAACAGCAGATCGCGATCGCAGTAGCGATCAAGCTCGCCGGACAGCTCAGCGGCGCGGAACGAATCTCGATGGCCTCATTCCCAACCAAGAGTCGAGAGGCATACGATCATTTTCTGCGAGGGCTGCATTACATGGGGCCGCGTGACGAGCAAGGGCTATTTCGTGCTCTCGACGAATTTGATACTGCGGCTAGGATTGATCCGGCTTTTGCGCAAGCCTACGCCCGCACTGGAATGACTTGCGTTCTCATCCTTTACCAAGGCACGGACTCCGTGACTGCCCCGCGCCTTCTGGCCAAGGGAGCAACTGCAATCGATCGAGCACTCCAGCTCGATTCGACGATTGCGGACGCCTGGCTGGGTCGTGGCCGACTCATCGCGATGAAACGGGGGCCATTTGACGACGGCGTCCTTGCGTCCTATCGGCGTGCCATCGCCCTCGAGTCAAACAACGCCGACGCTCATCATTTTTACGGCGTCGCGCTGCTCAACACCTGGGCCGACTGGGCTCGTGCGCTGCCGGCACTGCGCCGCGCAGCGGCACTCGAGCCGGACCGTGTGAACACGCTAAACATGCTAGGCTCTGCCGAATTCTCAGCACGGAATGTGCCTGAGGCTTTACGCTGGTGGGACAGCGTGGTGGCCCTTCAACCTAGTGCTAACACCCCCGCCCTGAGGGGGGCGGTCATCAATCGCGCGAGCGCGAGACTGGCAATTCTCGGCGACACTCTGACATCACGGCAGGATGCGGCAGAACTGGTGAGACTGGGGAATGAGGCCGGATCGCACGGCATCCTAGCGTTACTGGAATGGCGGCGGGGTGATTCGGTTGCGGCGCGAGCTCAGTTCGACACTCTATGGAGAACGTCGGATTTCAGTGGTCCCGGCAAGGGATGCGGTCCGCTCGAAGCTGTGGTTTTGGTTGCGATGAACGCGCGCGAGCGAGCCCTGTCCTGTATAGAGCTAGCCGATCCAACGGCCTTTGGAAATTGGTTTCCATACTTGCATTTCCCTTTCTTCGACGCAATTCGCGATGAGCCTCGATTTCGGAAGGTCCTTGAGCGCCTGGGACCGCCACCACCGCTAACTCGTACACCGGAGAACTAGCCGTGCACTATTTGGCGGTCCTCATGGCAACCTTGCTCCTTACGACCTCGCATGTTCCAGAACCACAGGCTTCCCGCAGTCCCCGCGCCCGCAGCCTCGGCGTCCCCTTCGACGGCTCACCCGGCCCCCTCAACGCGATCACCGACGTCGCGGGCGTCACCGTGGGCCAGACGACGGTCATCGCGGGCCAGGGCAAGCTCGTCGTGGGGCAGGGCCCCATCCGCACCGGCGTCACCGCCATCTTCCCGCGTGGCAAGACGAACGGCGACCCGGTGTTCAGCGGGTGGTTCACGTTGAACGGCAACGGCGAGATGACGGGCACGACCTGGGTGGAGGAATCAGGGTTCCTCGCGGGGCCGGTCCTGATCACCAACACGCACAGCGTCGGCATCGCGCGCGATGCGGTGATCGAGTGGCTGGTCGCCAAGGGGTTCGACTTCGATTGGTCGCTGCCGGTCGTCGCAGAAACGTGGGACGGCGCGTTGAACGACATCAACGGCTTCCACGTCACCAAGCAACACGTCTTCCAGGCACTCGATAGTGCGCGCGGCGGGCCCGTCGCCGAAGGCAACGTCGGTGGCGGCACCGGCATGATCTGCAATCAGTTCAAGGGTGGCATCGGGACGTCGTCGCGCCGGCTCAGCGCCGAACGCGGCGGGTACACCGTCGGCGTGCTGGTGCAGTGCAACTACGGGTTGCGGGCACGGCTTGCCATCGCCGGTGTGCCGGTCGGGCAGGAAATCCCGGACCTGCTGCCGACGCGCGATACGCTCCCAACCGAGCGGGGCTCGATCATCATCGTCATCGCGACCGACGCGCCGCTCCTGCCGCACCAGCTGAAACGCATCGCGAAGCGTGCCTCGCTCGGTGTCGGGCGGCTGGGTGGAACAGGCGGGAATACCTCGGGTGATATCTTCATCGCGTTTTCGACCGCGAATCCGGGAGCGGCGAAGCCGGACAGCACCCGCCCCCTGACGATGCTCCCCAACGAGCGCATCTCCCCACTCTTCGAGGCCACGATCCAAGCGACCGAGGAAGCGATCGTCAATGCGATGGTGGCCGCAGAGACGATGACCGGTGCCGACGGCCTGCGAGTCTATGCGTTGCCGCACGATCGCCTCCGGGCGGCCCTCCGCAAGTACAACCGCCTGGCGGAACCCGCGAGATGAGGCACACGCCTCTCCTCGCCATCCTCTTGGCCGTCGCCGCATGCCAGCCGCAGGCCCGCCGGCTGCTGCTGCTCGATCTCGCGTTGTCCGATCCGACGGTCTTGGACGCCACTGCCGCTCCGTGGCACGCCGTCGGCTACACCGTCGAGTACCGCCGTTTCTATCCGCACCTCACGCGGGCCGATCTGTCTCGCTATCACACTCTCATCCTCCTGGGTGGCCGTGAGCCCGAGGCGCCATCCGACGCGCTGACGCTGGGCGACGTCGCGCTGCTCACGGAATGGACGCAGCAGGGTGGTGTGGTGGTCTTCGGCTACGCGGGTGACGGCGAAGGGTTCCTCGACCGCTGGATCATGAATCGCTGGCTGGCCTCGCTGGGCACAGGTCTCGTGATCGGAGATTTCCCGCTCGAGGACTCCGTCGCCGCAGTTGGGGGCGCGGGGGGGGGGACGGAGCCGCAACCGAGCATGTTCCCGCTGCCCCAATCCGCCCTGCACAGCGCGGGCTTCGAGCCCTTCGCCGCTGGGCGCAACCATGTCGTGCTGGTGCAGCGCGAGAGTCAGGCGCTGGCGCGCAGTAGCGCGACGGCGTTCGTTCGGCCGCCACGCGAAGGGCCGGGAGCGCGTCCCCGCGCGGCCGTGGTCGCGGCGGCGCGCATCCGGGAAGGCCTCGTCCTCGTCCTCAGCCGCCACGCCCTCGCATCGCTCGGCGCCGACGTCCGGCCGAGTACGCTCTCGCCCGTCCTCGGCTCGGCGGACGCCACGCGCCGTCGTGAGTTTCTCGACGCCCTCGCCCGCTGGACCCTTCGTCCCGCTGAGTGGGCGTCGGTCGCGCCTGCCGCCGGCCTTGGTCCCCTCACGTTAGCGAATGCCCCGCACGCCGTCGCTTCGCGCCCACCGCGCCTGGCGCCTCCGGCGAGCGCTGAGGTCATCACGCTCCCGCAGCCGCCGCCGGGGCGTGATTCAGCAGCGCGCGCCGGGGTGCCGGCGTGGATCAACCGCCAGGGGATGCGGGTCGCGTGGACCCGCACGCTCGGTACGCAGCGCGCGCTCGACTCGCTCCTCACGTTCGTCGATGTCAGCGCGCTCAACGTGCTCGCGACGGAGGTGTCGTCTCCGGCTCGGAGTGATTCGCTCGGCCTGCGAAACGTCTGGCGGCCGATCGCGGTGCGTCTCGAGGCGACGAGCCTGCGCTGGTTCCCGGCGATCACGCTCGCCGACCTCCGGATGGACGGCGACCCCGCCACGCGCGAGATCGACGTGCACGGCGATACCTCCGGTGTCTGGTGCGGACTCGATTCTCTCTTCTGGCGAAGCGCGCTGCGGCCCGCCTATCGCGCGCTCGCTCGGCTGGGCGGCGACAAGAAGGCAGACCTGGTCGCTGGCGTCGCCCTCGATCTCGACCTGCCTCAGGATGGGTACGCCGCCGCGGGTTTTTGCGACGCCGACTACCGTGAGGGACTCGCGGCCCTCGGGCTCGACAGCACGGAGGCGAGTCGATTCGACAGCGTGCCGGCGTCCGCCGGCGCGCGGTACGAGGCGCTCCTCGAGAGTGGTCTCCTCGGGCGATACGAGTCGGCGCTCGAAGGACTCGTCGCGCAACGGGCCGAAGCGTTGCGCGCGGATGTGCGCCGCCTCAATCCGGATCTGCGGTTCGCCTTCCGCTCGGCTCGAGTGCCGAGCGATTGGTTCTCGCTCGGACTGCTCCGGGGCCTGTCGGCGCCCGATTCGCCCGTGCTGTTGTGGACGCGCGAACCGCGCGTGCGGGACCTGCTGGCGCAGTACCGGGCGCGCGGCATCTACGCGCTGTCAGCCCTGAGCCTGATGCCGGAGCGCGCGGCCACGAGCGACTGGCCACGGCTGCGGCGCGTTGCCTTCGTCGAACACGACGGTTTCTGGCTTCCCGGCGTGCGGGCGGATACCCTGGGACGGCTGATCCGGCGTCTGGCGCGCTGAGTCTTGCCCGGGGGACCCGGCGGCCGGTAGCTTTCGACCTAGGAGGGTGGTGGGGTGCGATGGTCGCGAGTGGCCGGCTGAAGGGGCCACCCGAGGAAAGTCCGAGCTCCACAGGGTAGACCGCCAGGTAACGCCTGGGCGCCGAAAGGCGACGGAAAGGGCCACAGAGAACAGACCGCCCTTGTATCCAAAGGGTAAGGGTGAAAAGGTGGGGTAAGAGCCCACCGCGCGCCTGGTAACAGGCGTGGCACGGTAACCCCCGGTCGGAGCAAGGCCAAGTAAGCAGCGAGACCCGGCCCGGGTCACTTGAGCTGCGGGTAGGCCGCACGAGGTGGCTGGCGACAGCCATCCCAGAGAGATGACCATCTGCTCGTACCAACGAGTAAACAGAACTCGGCTTATGACCCCACCACTTCCCTCCCAGTGACGAGCACTAAGCCCTATCCCGCTCACTGGGAGGCCGTGGCCGACCTCCGGGTGTTCCGTACGACCAACGAAGAGTGGGAAAAACTCTTGGGCTGGCGGGCCGACATGCGCAAGCGTGGCTGGAAATTGCTGCGCGTGTCGAGCGACGGGCCCGAGATGGTCGCGATCTTTGGCCGGACCAAGACTGACCGTCCCTCCGTCCCCTAGGAGACCGATGCAGCTTCGCGTTCTGTCAGCCGCAGCGACTATCTGCGCCGTCACCGCCTGCGGGCCCAAGACCGGCACGGTCGCGCCGCCCCCGGGCCCTGCCGTGCCCGGCCCGGTCGCTCCTCCCGCCGTGACGGCCCCCATCACGCGGGGCGGCGGGGATGTCGTTCGGCTGGGGCCGAGCGCGCTGCGCTACGTTGTGCATCAGTCCTTCCACGTCGAGCAGCAGTTCCAGGGCCAGACGCAGACCATCGACAGAGGCATCAAGCTGTTCATCTCCACCACGATCGTTGGTCCCGCGGACAGCGCGGGCTACCCGGTCACGGTGACCGTAGACTCCATTGTCCCGGACTCCGGGTCGATCATTCCACCGACCGTGAACCTCGGCGCGGCGCGGGGCCTCCGCTACAGCGGCCACCTGAAGCCCACCGGGGAGTTCCGGCAGACGGCCACATCGGACTCGATGATGGCGCAGAGCTTCACTCAGATCGTCGGATCGTTCCGCACCTTCTTTCCCCGGCTCCCACCCGCTGGCCTGACGCTCGGTGCCGAGTGGACCGACACGAGCACGACCAGCGACCGCGCCGGGATCGACGTCACCGTCAAAGCCATCGCGCATTCGCGCGCCGTTACGTGGGAACAACGGAACGGCTCGCGCTGTCTGCGCGTCGAGGTCACCTCCGCGTACAGCGTCGCCGGTTCGGGCGACCAGGGCGGACAGCCACTGGAAGTGACGGGGACCGGCACGCGCACCGCCGTGCAGTTCGTCGCGGTGGATGGCCGGTACTTGGGCGGTGAGGCGCACGACAGCTCCTCCATCACTGTCGGCCTGCCGATGCAGGGTATGACAGTCCCGGTCCGCCAGATCACGCACTCGACCGTCACGGTGCTGCCGTAGTGCGGATCGCGGCGCTCGCCGCCATCCTCGCGCTGCCCGCGTGCGCCGCGGCGCAGGAAGTAGCCCAGAATCGCGCCACTGCTTACCTCCATCCGACCGATGTGCGCGATGCCCGAGCTGTGTGGGTCAACCCCGCCGGTCTCGGGATACTGCGCGAAGCGTCGATCTATGCGGACATCGCCGTGCAAGACCCGGGGAGCAAAGGTCGGCTGCGGCAGATCAGCGCGGGGTTCAACTCGCGGGGGCTGGCATTCGCGTACCAGCGTGACCTCTTCGACAGCGGCCGGCGCGGACACACGTACCGTCTGGGACTCGCGGGCGGGGCGCGAAACCTCGCCGGTGGGGCCGCGATGGCACTCTATCGTGGCGATACCAAGGCGACGGGCTGGGACGTCGGCCTCACCTACTCGATCGAAGGCCCCACGGCCCTGACGGTGGGTGGCGTCATCGCCAACATCGGCCAGCCTGTCGTCCGTGGGCTGCAGCAGCGAGTCACATTCATCCCAGGCGCGACGTGGCGGCCCCTGGGACCCGCGTCGGCGCTGTCGATCCACGCGCGGCTGACGTCCGACTCCGTGATGGGATATGCCTTGGGTTTGAGCTGGCAGGGATCCGGCGGCCGTTGGCCGCTGGGCCTGCTCGCCCGAGTCGACACCGACGGCGGGTTACGGCGCGGCGCGTTCTCGTTGGGGCTCAGCCTCGGCGGGCCCGACCGCGTGGGTCTGGTGGCCTCGAGTCCCGGAGACCTCTCCGGGGTGGACGCCGTCAGTTTGTGGGGAGTGTCGACGCGGCAGCCCAAGGCGCCGCGCCACTAGCGCGGCCCGACGCGAACGCCGGTGCGGCCCCGCCTCACGCGGATGCCGCCGCGAGTCCCTTCTGGAAACAGCTTGTCGAGCCGCGGTCCCAGCTCGAGAAAATCCCGAAACGACAATGCGCGAAACACAGTATCGGGGGACAGGGGACTCCGGCGCAGGACGAACCTGAAGAAGAATCCACCGCGAAAATCCAGGTCGAGCCCCGGCCGCACGCTGTCGCGCGGGTAGGTCCGCACCTCGTGCGGGGTCAGCACCACCGCGCGTCGCCGTGTGACCAGGAGCAACGTGGTGTCCTCCTGGCCTCCCGGCTGGAACGCGTAGTCGGCGGTGTCTCCCGGTGTCAGGGCGCGACGCTCGCGCAGCACTCGGGCGAGGCTATCCGGGAACGGATAGGTCGCCACGACCTTGGGCGGTTTACTGAACACCGTGTACGCGACCACCGCGGCGCCCGCCACGAACGCGATGAACGCGAGGCACCCCGCGACGCCCAGGCCAATGAGGGATTTCATGGCCATGGACGCGAGCCGGCGGCGGAACGGCATGCGCACGCGGTCGCGCGCCGCAGTCGGCAGGGCGTCGACCAGCGCGCGGCTCAGCTCCGCCGCAGATTGCATCCGGCGCGCGGGGTTCTTCTCCAGCATCCGCTCGAGCACGAACCCCAGCTCCTCGGGCACGTCGGACCGGCTGCGGCGAATCGGCGATGGCACCTGCGTCAGCTGCTTGGCGAGGATCGATGCCGATGAGTCGCCGTCGAAGGGAGGTTCTCCCGACAGCATCTGGTACAGGACAATGCCGAGCGAGTAGATGTCGGAGCGGCCGTCGACCTTGTCTCCGGACGCCTGTTCAGGACTCATGTACTGTGGCGTCCCGATGATCATTCCCTCGGTGGTCAGCTGCTGCGCCGTCGCGGCCTGCGCCGCCTTGGCGATGCCGAAGTCGGTGACCAGGACATGACCGCTGCGGTCGAGCAGGATGTTGTCGGGTTTGATGTCGCGGTGGACGATATCGTGGCCGTGCGCGTAGGCCAGGGCATCGGCGACCTGGCGCACGATGCGCGCCGCGTCGCCGACCGAGAGCCGCTTGTGCGTGCCGAGGAGCTGCCGCAGCGACGGGCCGTCGATGCAGCGCATGATGATGTAGAGGACTTCTTCTTTTCGGCCAACCTTGTGCCGGCCGACCTTATAGATCGGCACGATGTGCGGGTGCTCGAGCCGAGCGATGGTTTGCGCTTCGCGGAGAAAGCGCTCGGCGAGCGTGGGGGAGGGGGCGAGATCGAGATCGAGGACCTTTACGGCGACGTCGCGGTTCAACGTCGTGTCGCGCACGCGGAACACGGCTGCGAAGCCGCCCTGTCCGAGGAGCGGCCCGACAGTAAATTCCTGACCCAACGCCTGTTGCAGGCGTTCCTGGAGAGCTGCGAGATCCATGGCGGTCGCGAAAGCTAGGATTGCACGGCGGGTTGTGCTAGGGACGGCGGCGCTCGCCGCCGTCTGGGTGTTCGGCGTGTGGCCGCCACCCATCTGGTGGCGCGATCACACGCCGCGCTGCTCGGCGATGATGCGGCTCCACGCGGCGCCGTGTGCGCACCTCAAGTGGACGAAACTCGAGGCCGTCGCGCCGATCGTGCCGCGCCTCGTGATCGTCGGCGAGGACTGGCGTTTCCGAACGCATCACGGCATCGACTTCGCGGAGATCGGCGACGCATTAGGCGTCGAGCCCGGGCGCGGCGTGTGGGCGACGGTGCGCGCCGCCTGGCGTAATCGCGACCGGCTGCGCGGCGCCAGTACGATCACGCAGCAGCTCGCCAAGAATCTCTACCTCTCACCGTCTCGCAATCCGTTACGGAAGGTCAAGGAAGCCGTCACCGCGTGGCGGCTCGAGCTCGCGCTCTCCAAGGACCGGATTCTCGAACTGTACTTGAATGTCGCTGAGTGGGGTGGGGGCGTGTGGGGGGTGACCGCGGCGAGTCAGGAATACTTCGGGGTCGCGCCATCGCAGCTGACCGAGCAACAAGCCGGAGCGCTCGCCGCGACGCTACCGTTCCCGCTCAGCTCCAATCCCGTCTTGCGACCGGCGCGCATGCTCGCGCGTCGAGACCTGATCCTGGCCCGCTACCACGGGGCCGATGTCTACATTCCACCGGTTGAGGAGATCGAGATTCCACCGCCCGTGATTCCGCCGATCGACGCACCCCTCATCCCAGTGGTCATAGACACGCTGATGGATTCGCTTATGGTCGTGCCCGATAGCACTCGGGATACGACGCGCGATACGTCGTCAGTCCACCAGCCGTAGGGGCATCACGAGCGCCATGTAGGCCGCGGGGTCGCTCCACCCGACGGGCTCCACGGTCGAAGCGCGCTCCGGAGCCTTGAAGGTCATGCGCACCTCGTCGGTCGGCATGTACTTGAGGATCTCCAGCAGGTACATCGCATTGAAGCCGATTTCGAGCGGCTCGCCTTCGTAGGTCACGGCGAGCTCGTCCTGGGCCTCGCCGAGATCGGGCGTCTGCACCGAGAACTTCACCGCTCCGCCCGAGAAGGCCAGGCGAATGCGGTGCGTCTGGTCGCTCGCCACCACGCTCATGCGGCGCAGCGCAGCGGCCAGGGCCGCCTTGTCGACGGTTGCCTGCTTGTCGTTCTCCCGCGGGATGACCTGCTCGTAGTTCGGGTACGGACCTTCGATCAACCGCGAGAAGACGTGCGTGCCACCGGCGCGGAACCCGATGTGGTTGTCGCTCTTGGCGATCTCGATCTCGGCATCGGCAGCGTAGAGCCGGCGGATCTGCTCCAGCGCCTTGGGGGGCACGATGAGATCGGCCGCCTGCCCGCCCGTCGCCGGCACGTCCATCTTGGCGAGGCGGTGGCCGTTCGTCGCCACCATGCGCATGCGGTCGGGGCGCAGCTCCCAGAGGACGCCGTTCAGGATCGGCCGGCTTTCCTCCGTGGAGGCGGCGAAGGCCACGTGGCCCACGAGCTTGTGCACAACGCCGGCCGCGGCCTTCCAGGCCTTATCGAACTTGACCGTGGGGAACGACGGAAACTCCTCCTTGGGCAGGCCCAGCAGCTTGAATTTGGACCGTCCCGACTCGATCGAGACGCGGGCTTCGCCGGCCGCCGTGATACGCACCGGCCCAGCCGGCAGCTCCCGGGCGATATCCACCAGCTTCTTGGCCGGGAGGGTTACCGCGCCGTCGGCGTCCACGTCGGCCGCCACCGTCGTGCTGACCGCGATGTCCAGGTCGGTCCCCGACAGCCGCAGGCCTTGCTTGGTCGCTTCGACGAGAACGTTGGCGAGGACGGGCAGCGTCGTCTTGGCAGGGATGGCTGCCGCCACCGCCGCCAGACCTTCCTGCAGTTGTTCCCGCGTGATCGTGAACTTCATCGGTGCTGAATCCGTCTCCTGATGGGGGAAAGTCTTACTGCTTCTCCTCTATATATAAGACTAGTAGTAGTAGTAGAGACCGGGGATATGTGGGTAGTGTGTGCTAACTCGCTTCGCCCACGCGGTCTCTCGTCGCTCACCTCATGTTGGCGCGCTGTATGGCGTGTTGGCTCGTTGCGGATAAGCAACAGTCTTTCCCCACAACCCACACTCCTGCGCCCTTATCCCCAAACAACAAATGTTAGTTACAGGGCGGACAATTCCTGGCGCGCCATTTCCACGCGCTCCTTGAACGTCCGATCCCGCATCATCTGCCGTTCGACCTTGTCCACGCTGTGGATGACCGTGGAATGGTCGCGGCCACCGAACGCCTGACCGATCTCCACCAGCTGCATGCCCAGCATGTCCCGCGCGAGGTACATCGCCACCTGGCGGGGGATCGTGAGGGTCTTGGTGCGAGCCTTGGAGCGCAATCCCTCCGGCGTGACGCCCCAGCGACGCGCCACCACCTCCTGCACACGGTCGATGCTCGGCGTGGACTGGTTCCCGTAGCCGGCGCTCTCTTCGCCATGGCGGATCTTGTCCGACAGCGCTTCGCGGGCAAGCTCGATCGTCACTTCCCGGTTCTTGAGGGAGGCGAAGAGCAGCAGCTTGATGATGCAGCCTTCCAGCTCCCGCACGCTCGAGCGGATGTGCTCGGCGATGAACCGCAGCACGTCGTCCGGAATCGTGAGCTCGAGATGGTCCTGCTCCGCCTTCTTGCGCAGGATTGCGATGCGGTGCTCGAGGTCGGGGTGCCCGATGTCGGCGACCATGCCCCACTCGAAACGCGAAATCAGCCGGTCCTCGAGCCCCGGGATCTCCTTGGGCGGCCGATCCGACGTCAACACGATCTGCTTGTGCGCCTCGAACAGCGCGTTGAACGTGTGGAAGAACTCCTCCTGCGTCATTTCCTTGCCTTCGAGGAAATGCACGTCGTCCACGAGGAGCAAGTCCACGTCGTTGCGGTAGCGCCGCCGGAACTCCGGCATCGTGCGCGCGTGGATCGATTCGATCACGTCGTTGATGAACTGCTCGGCGCCGAAATACTGCAGTCGCGTGCCCGGGTTTTTCTGGAGCACCGCGTGCGCGATTGCCTGCATCAGGTGCGTCTTGCCGAGCCCGGTAGCGCCGTAGATGAACAGTGGGTTGTAGGTCTTGCCCGGCGCTTCGGCGATGGCGTGCGCCGCCGCAGCCGCGAGCTCGTTGGACTTACCGATGACGAAGGTCTGGAAGGTGTAGCGCTCGTTGAGCGGCGTCGTCCCGACCACCGCTGCCGTGGCGGTGGCCGCGCTTTCGCGCGGGGCGACGAAGAAATCCATCTGCGGGCGCTGTTGGCGGTCTTCGGTCACGCGGAACACCACGGTCGTTGGCCGGCCGAGAATGCGCTCCGCGGCGCGGCCGAGCATTCCCGCGTGCTTCGACTCGTTCCACTCCGCGGCGAATTGATCGGGCGCCCCGAGGATCAGGCGTCCGTCGTCCAGAGCGATCGGCTCGGCTGGCTCGAGCCAGGTCCGCACCGTCGCTTCCGGAAGTTCACGCCGCGCCTCATCGAGGAGACGCTTCCAGGCTTCTTTGGCTGACTGCTCCATTACGATTTCAGATTTAGGAAGGACGTGTTGCAAGGGCGGCCCGAAAGTACGGGCCGTATGTGGGAAAGTCAACCTTGACCGGCGGCGCCGCGCGCGGGTAACTTTCCCGGCCTTACTTCGCCTTACTTCGAGGAACGAATGGGTCCGACTTACCGGCCGCGCAATCGGCGGCGCATCAACAAGCACGGGTTCCGCGCTCGCATGAGTACTGTGTGGGGGCGTGCCACGCTCTCACGTCGGCGGAAAAAAGGGCGGAAACGCCTCACCGTGCGCCTGCCGTCGAAGCACCGGAGCCGGTAACGCGCGAGCGGTTCCCGCGCCGCGCCCGGCTGACGCGCGGTTCGGACATTACAGCCTGCTGGGAGGCGGGTCGCCGCCGGCGCACAACGCTCCTCGAGCTGGCTTGGCGGCCCAATTCGGCGGGCCATGCGCGGATGGGGATCATCGTTCCCCTGTTTCAGTCCTCCGCCGTGGCCCGTAATCGTTTGCGCCGCCGCCTGAGAGAGATTCTCAGACGCGACGTGCTCCCCCTCCTCCAGCTGCCGCCGATCGACGTGGTCATACGGGCGAAGCGCGCGACGTATGCCGCCCCATTTGCAGTCCTGCGCGCCGAATTGACGGACGTGGTGAGCACGCTCACATGACACTCGGTCAGGTGCCGCGACGTATCGTCATGGTGCTCATCACCGGATACCAGCACACGCTGTCGCATCTGGTATTCACACAGTGTCGCTTCGTGCCGTCTTGTTCGCGCTACACGCACGAGGCCGTCGAGCGGTACGGTGCGCTCAAAGGCTCGTGGCTGGGGATCCGTCGCATCTTGCGATGCCATCCGTTTCATCCGGGCGGCTACGACCCGGTGCCCTAGACTAAGGACCCAGCGTGGAACGTCGCGTCATACTGGCGATCGTCCTGATGATGATCGTCGCGATCGCCCCCAGTTTGATCTGGCCGCCCAAAAAGCCGGCGGGTAGTCGGTTAGCCGGTTCGTCGGATAGTGCGCCCGTGAGTCAGCCACAGGTGACGCCAAGCGTCGCGACGCCGGCACCAACCGCCCAACCGCCTAACCGTCAAACCGCCGAGCCCGCCGAGACGGTGTGGGTCACGTCGCCCCTCTACCGGCTCGGCTTCAGCACCCGCGGCGGCGTGCTTGTGTCCGCTCAACTCTTGCAATTCCAGTCGTTTGCACTGGGCGATTCTGCCCAGCGCGTGCAGCTCGTCCCCATTGGGCACCCACTCCTCGCCCACCAACTCGTGCCGACGGGCGGCGGCGATACGGTGTCCCTCGCCGATTGGTCGTTCCGGCCGAGCGCTTCCACCGTAACGGTGCGCGACTCGGCCACGCTGCGTTTCGAAGCGGACCAGGGCGGCGCCCGCGTGACGATCGAGTACCGTTTCCGCCAGGGCGAGTATCATTTCGACGTGCATGGCAGCGTGATCGGCCTCGGGGGCAGCGGCGCCGTGCTCGTGGTAGGACTCTCCGACGGCCTGCGGTCGGTCGAGGCCGATTCGCTCGACGACTACCGCCACTACGCGCTGGTCACGAAGTCCTCGAAGGCGAACCGCACCGATTTCTCATCCCTCGACTCCGCCCAACGGCGCGTCCTGGACGGGCCATTCGAGTGGGCGGGCGTCAAGTCGAAGTACTTCTTTGCCGCCGCCCTCGCGTTCGACGAGAACCAATCGAAGTTCGGGGGCGCGATCGCCGTAGGGTTACCCCGCGCCAATAAGCGCACGGCGCGCGCCAGTGTCGTGCTCACGCTGCCGGTGCCGCCCGCCGGCGACTTCCGCTACGGCCTGTACCTGGGACCGCTCGATCACCAGCGCCTCGCGGCGCTCGGGCACGGGCTCGACGATGCGAATCCCTACGGGGGATTCCTGCGCGGCGTGATCCATCCTGTGTCGATCTTCGTCGTCAACGTCCTCGTCTGGATCCACGGACATCTGTCGCTCGCGTACGGGTGGGTACTGATCCTGTTCGGCGTGGTGATCCGCCTGCTGCTCTGGCCGCTGAACCAGAAGGCGATGGAGTCGGGGATCCGGATGCAGGCGGTCGCGCCCCTGATCAAGGAAATCCAGGAGCGCTACAAGACCGATCCGGAGCGGCTGCAGCGCGAGATGCTGCGCATCTACAAAGAGCACAAGGTCAATCCGTTTGGCGGCTGTCTGCCGATGTTGCTGCCGATGCCGGTGTTGCTCGCGCTCTTCTTCGTGTTCGCGAACACGATCGAATTCCGCGGCGTGCCGTTCCTTTGGCTCCCCGACCTGTCGCGACATGACCCACTCTTCATCATCCCCGTGGTGATGGGGCTGTCGATGTTCGGGCTGTCGAAGGTAGGACAGATCGGCGTGCCGCCGAATCCGCAGACCAAGATGATGGTCTACTTCATGCCCGTCATGATGACGATGCTGTTCCTGAATTTCGCCTCGGGGTTGAACCTCTACTACGCGGCGCAAAACCTCTTCAGCATTCCGCAGCAGTACATGATCGCGAAGCGTCGCCTGCGGGAGGCCTCGGCACGCTCTCCGACCCGATAGTTGCCCTCGCGACTCCGCCTGGCCGCGCCGCGCTCGCGCTGATCCGCGTGTCCGGCGCTGGAGCGTTCGCCCTCGCCGCCCGCTGCCTCCAACCGTTCCACGCCGACCCGCCGCGCACCGCGTTCCGGGCGCGGCTCGTGCATCCAGGTACCGGCGAGCCGGTGGACGAAGTCCTCGCGGCCTGTTTCCCGGCCCCCCGTTCCTACAGCGGTGAGGACATCGTCGAGATCTCGACGCACGGCGGACTCGTCGTGCCGGCGGCGGCCGTCGCGGCGTTCGTGGCGGCGGGCGCGCGTCCCGCCGAGCCGGGAGAGTTCACCCGGCGGGCGGTGCTGAACGGCAAGATGGATCTGCTGCAGGCCGAGGCGACCGCCGATCTCATCGACGCCGGCTCGCCGGCGCAACGCCGGCGGGCGCTGCACCAGCTCGACCGAGGGTTGTCGGACCGACTCAGCGCCCTGCGACAAGAAGTACTGGACCTCGAGGGCCTGATCGCGTACGACATCGATTTCCCGGAAGAGGATGAGGGACCGGTGAGCGAGGCGCGCGTGCGTGGTGCGTGGGACGTGCTGCGTGGGCGCGTTGCGGCCTTGTTGCGTACCGCGCCGGAGGGGGAACGTCTCCGCGAGGGGGCGCTCCTCGTGATCGCGGGCCGCCCCAACGCGGGCAAATCGTCGCTCTTCAATGCGCTGCTCGGCACCGAGCGCGCGATCGTCACCGAGATCCCGGGCACCACGCGCGACGCCATCGAGGCGCACGCCGTCATCGAAGGGTTCCCGTTCCGGCTCGTGGATACGGCGGGACTGCGGGACAGCGAGGAACGCGTCGAGAAACTGGGGATCGAGGTGAGTCGCAAGTATCTCGGCGCGGCGGATCTCGTGCTGTTCTGCGAGGAGCGCGACGATCCCGAGCGTGCGCCGTTCCTCGCCCAAGTAGCGGCACCCGTAATTGTCGTCCGCACCAAGGCGGACCTGTCCGGCGGGGACGGCGTGTCCGTGGTCACGAGCGCCGGGCTCGACACGCTCCGCAAGCGGCTCGCTGAGGTGGCGTTCGGTCAGCTACTCGCGCTGGGCGACGTGGAGCCCGTGGTCACGCGGGCTCGGCACCGCGCGGCGCTCGAGAAGGCATTGGTGGAGCTGGAAGGGTTCTGGGCCGCGCGCGCTTCCGGCGTGGATGCGGCCGCGGCGGCGACGCACCTCCGGGCCGCCGTCGCCGCCCTCGACGATCTCATTGGTGTCGTGACTCCCGACGACGTGCTCGACCGGGTGTTCTCGACGTTCTGCGTGGGGAAGTGAGCGCCTCGATCATCGCCCGCGCCTTGGCGAGCGTCTCGTCGTACTCCGCCGCGGGGTCCGAGTCCCACACGATCCCCGCTCCGGCATGGAACGACGCGGCCCCGCCCTGCAGGACGACGGTGCGAATGGGGATGTTCATGTCCATCGCGCCGCTCGCCGAGATGTACCCGATGGCGCCGCAGTAGACGCCCCGCGGCGCGCGCTCCAGCTCCGCGATGATCTCCATCGCGCGGATCTTCGGCGCGCCTGTCACGGAGCCGCCGGGAAACGCCGCCCGCAGCACATCGAACGCGTCGGCATCGTCGCGCAGCTCACCGGTGATCGTCGAGACCAAGTGGTGCACCGTGGGGTGCGACTCGAGGGCGCAGAGCTCCGGGACGAGCACCGTCCCGGGTCCACACACCTTGCCCAGGTCGTTTCGCAACAGGTCGACGATCATCACGTTCTCGGCGCGGTCCTTGGCGCTGGCCAGGAGCGCCGCCGCGAGTGCGGCATCTTCGTCCGCAGTGACGCCGCGCGGGCGCGTCCCCTTGATGGGGCGCGCCTCGACCGCACCCGATGGGTCGAGTCGCACGAACCGCTCAGGCGAAATACTCGCGACCGTCACATCGCCGAGCGAGAGATACGCGCCGAACGGCGCTGGATTGAGGGCCCGCAGCCGCGCGTAGAGGTCGAACGGCGGGCCCGCGAACGACGTCTCGAACCGTTGCGCCAGGTTCACCTGATAGACATCGCCGGCGGCGATGTAGTCGCGGATGCGGGTCACCGCTGCCTCGTACTCGGCGGGGGTGAAGTTGGACGTGACGGACGACGGCGGGAGACGGCGGAGCACGGCGGAGGGGGTGCGCGGGACCGAGTTCAGGCGTGCTTGGACCCAGGCGAGACGCTCAGGTGACCAGGCCAGGATCCACGCCCGCCCTTGGGCGTGGTCCCACGCGACCACCCAATCGTACAAGCCGAGTACAGCGTCCCCGTCGTAGGCGACATACCCCGAGAGCCCGCCCTGGAACGGCGGCAGCCCTGGCAGCGGCGCGCGACGGTGCGGGGCGAGGAGCTCCCGGGCGGCGGTGAGTGGGTCACCGCCCCGATGCACACGCCCAATCGGATCCGCGGTAAGAAACGAGTAGCGGCCCAGCGCCCCGCGCGCCGAGCTGTCGAGAAGAACGAGATAGGGAAGGTCGGTGAAGCAGGCGCAGGTGTCGAGCGGGTCAGGTACGGGGTTCAGCTCGACCGCCCCCCCCAGCGTCACGACACGAACTTTTTGGGCGTGCCGCGGAACGAGCTCCCGGCCGGCGGACGCCACAGCGCGGTCTGCTCGATCAGGCGCGCCAACTCGACGTCGCTCGCCGTTACGCCGCCCGCGCTGTGGGTCCACAGCTTCACGCCCACCTTGCCCCAACTCACCGCGAGATCCGGATGGTGGTCGGCAGCCTCGGCGAAAAACCCGATCGCGTTCACGAGCATCAGCGTCGTCGGCCACCCGTCGGTCTGATACTCGCGGATGAGCGCCCCGTCCTCGAACCGCCAAGCGGGGAGCGTCTTGAGACGGTCGGCGATTTCAGCGGGGGAGAGCGACGTCGGCTTCGTCATTGGGGGGAGTCCTAGTCCAGTGTTTCGCGATAGCTCGCTGACTGCCCGAAGTTCTCCTCCACCTCGATCTCGATCGCTGTCAGGTGCACGGCGCCGCCCCCCCCCCCGTTCCCCGCCCCGCGCCCGGCGCGGACGCGCCCCGCCAGATACTGCGACAGCATTTCGACGGTCGTGTTGGGGATCGGGAGGATCACGCAATCGCGCGCGGGGAACAGATAGCGAGGCTGCCCGTCGAACGCGACCCGGACCGTGTCGCCCTCTGTCGCGATCGTCAGTTTCGGATTGTCGCGCGGCAGGAGGACGCGGTGATCGAGCTCATTCGTGAGGCTCTTCAGCAACCGCTTCAACGCGGCGAAGTCGAGTACGAACCAGCTGTCGGGCTCGAGCCCTCCCTCGACGACAGCGCCGACGCGGTAGTTGTGCCCGTGCAGCGTCTCGCAGCGGTGGCCGGCAAACGTGATGAAATGGGCCGACGCGAAGACGAGGTCTTCCTTCGTGACCGTCACTTTGAATGCGCCGCGGGTGCCCATACGGGGGGAATCTACTCTGGTGGCGCCGTCTCGCCGGTGGCGACGCGCCACACCTCGTCCGCCAGCCATTCCAGCCGTTGTTGGGCGTAGTCCAGCTCCGCCGGCGTCATCGCCTTGGCGCGGCGGGCGATCTCGCGCGTGTGCGACAGCAGGTCATCCAGGACTTCGCGTAGTGGCCGGTTCTGCCGCCGCTCGGGGGGTTTCTTCGCCTTGGGGCTCATGCCGTCTGAATGCCGAGGGCGCGGTCGTCGGACTGCTTGAGCTCCTCCACGCTCGCGCGCACCGTCGAGGCCGCGCCGTGCTCAGCGAGGTAGTTCTCGACTAAGCGCAGGCCCAGGTAGTACCCGGAGCGCTCCGGGAGCACCTTGCCGCTGACAAGTCGCGCCGCGGGGCTCATGCCACCGGAAAGGTACTTGAGGCGCAGGCCGAGCCCGCGGGCATCGAGATCGCTTGTCGCCGCGCGGCGCAGGAACGCATCCAGCTCGCGCAGCCGGCGATACTGGCGGCGGTTGTAACCCAAGTACTCCCACGGCTCGGACCCCGGCGCGACCGCCTGTGCCGCCGCGACGGCGGCGCCTTCGTTCCCCAGCAGCTCGCGCAGCGTGGCCCGCGAACCGGTCTCCCAATAGTCGTAGTAGCCGCCCAGCTCCCCGACGAGGCGCCGTAGATCGGCGCGACTCGTGGGTGACGTGTAGCGGATGACGTGCGCCACCTCGTGCGCGATCCACAGCGCCAGGAGCTGCGGCGCGAGGCCCATCCCGTAGGTCTGCGCGTTGGCGCGCCCGGTGAAGTGCTCGAGACACACGAATGCGATGCCCCGGCCGCCTACGACGAGCTCGCCCGCATTCGCGGCGCCGACGCCCACCGTGAGATACAGGTCCACGGGACAATCGGCCTCGAGCAGTTCCGTCGCCCGCCGCAGCGCATCCTCGGCGATCGCGACCACGTCGACGTCCTGGAGCAACCGAATCAGATCCATGCGATCCGCGCGCAGCGCCGCCGCGATGATCTGCTCGGCGTGTGGCGACTCGGGATCGAGGACGTAGTTGTGCCAGTACGCGGCGAGAACGGGACGATGACGATCGAGATACTCGTGGTATGCCGCGGCGCGATCGGGCGCGGCTAACACCGAGAGGAATTCCGGAATGAGATTTACGAGCATGGAGCCGTTTGGCCGTCCCAATCTGGGAAGCCGCAGGCTCCAAGACAAGCGTGCGTCAGCGGATCGTTACGTCGAGCGCAGCGGAGGTCGACTTGACATTCCTCTGCAGGTCGGTCACCACCACGCTGACGCGGTAGCGTCCTGCCGGCACGCGATCGGCCTCGATGACGAGCTGCTCGAGGGCGGGCGTCGCGAACGCGCCGCGGTCGAATTCGAACACCACCGGTCGCGAACCACTCACGAGCCGCGCAGGCAGCGACCGCACCGGGGAGAACTCGTAGCGGACGCGGTATTGTGACCGGCCACTCGGGTCGGCCGTCAGACCGTACACTTCCATGTACGCGGCGAGCGGCGCGCCCGCGCGATACACGAGGTCGGCTGGCATGGCGCGCAACGCCGCTTCGCGATCGAGCAGCGATGCCGCAGGGGCGAGCAGCAGGCTCGAGAGCCTGAGATCCACCTCGGAGAAACCTGGGACCTTCACGTCACCGCGCGCGCGGCCCAGGACCCCACCGGCGACGACGTCCAAACCCATGCGGTAGCCGCCGGGCGGGACCGTCACCTGGAGCAGCCCCGAGCCGCTGGCCCGCACCGGCGACTCGTTCGCGTCCCATAGCACCACGGCGGCGGAGTCGCCGTCGGCGCGGTAGTACGCGTCCGTGAGGCCAGGCTCGGCGTTCCTGAAGAACGCGCTCCACGCGCGGGCGTCGAGCGGCGCCGGAAGTGTGGAGCGGTCTGTCTCGAGCGCGATGCGTGTGCTGGCAGCCTGGCGCCGGTTCGCCGGCAGGAAGATGAAGTCGCCACCCGGCAACGAAGCGAAGAGGCTGCCCGTTCCCCGCCGGAACCCAATGCTCAACGTCCCTTGCGGCGTGTGGTACAGCCAACCCTCGATGTCCAGCGGACTGTCGGGAGACCCCTGAGGGCGCAAGGGATCGAGATACCCCCGCAGCAGCACCTCTGGCGGTCCGTACCGCATGAAGATGAGGCCCCGAGCGTCGACTCCTGCGAGGGCCGGTGACGTCGCCTCGCCGGCCGCCACGTCCGGCAGCTGCCGGCTGGCGGCTAGGGCTCGGTCGAGTTCCGCGCCGGGATACGGATCCGCCTCGCGCTTCCCTTGGGCTTCGAGATAGTCCTTCTGCGTCGCCGCGATCAACGCGCGGTAGCGCGCCGAACGGTGATACAGGTTCAGCGGGTGGAGGAGCCGGAAGTAGCGCCGCGCGTAGACGAAGCGCCGGAAATGCTCCGCGATACGCTCGTTTCCGGCCGTCACGAGGTTCGGGTCGCGGGTAGCCCAGAAGCGCTCGAAGAAGCGGCGCCGCTCTCCGGGCTCCGTGGCGTCCTGGCGGCGGATCTCCTCCGGCGTCGCGATCATCCACACGGCGTCCCACATCGCGCCCGTCGAGTCGCCGTCGGCGTGCGCCATCGCGGAGTCGTACCAAGCGTACCCCGTGGAGTCGCGCCCGGCGTCGAAGTTGGCCTCGGCGCGCGCCAGGTAAACGCGCACGCTCGGCGGCACATTGACGAGGAGTGAATCGGCGCGCAGCGGCTCCTCGAGCGCGATCGCCAACTCCGCCCGCCGCTCCAGCGCGACCGCGTCGTTCGGGTGCCGGGCCAGTGCCTGGTCGGCGCGGCGCCAGATCTTTGGGTTGTGGTAGACCGTCTCGAAGCGGTCCCAGACATCCTCATAGTCGGGCGTCAACGCGAGAATCTTCAGCATCGCTTCGCGGGCCAGCACGTCGCCTTCGTCGCTCCCGAGGTAGAACCCCACCTTCATCTGCCAGTAAAGAGGCTCCGGATCGGCGGGGACGAGACGAGCGGCCGTGCGGAAGGCCTCGAGGGCGGCGTAGCGGCCGATGACGGGGCGCGCGAACTGGGCGCGACCGACGGCCAGCAATGAGTCCGCGCGCGCCCCCCCCCGTGCGGCCAGCGTGTCCGGCCCGATTTGGCTCCCCCCAACCAGCGCCAGCAACAGGGCGAGCATGGCGGCTCCTACGGTTTGGGCCGCAGGTGACGGCTCATCTCGACGAGGAACTTCCGCTCCGCGGGCGTGAGGCTCTCGATACCGGTGGCCGAGATCTTGTCGAGCACGCGGTCGATCTCGGCGTGCGCCCGGGCGTCGGGGGGGGAGTCTGCGTGGGGTTTCGTCTGTGGCGCGCTACCGCTCCGACCTCGAGCGGTCCTGCCTCGCGGCACCGGCGTCACCAGGACGCTCGGCTCCGAGACGTGGCGCAGATGCCGCTCCGCCCGCCCCAGGCGCAGGTCTTGCCCTTTGAGGTACAGGAAGCCGGCGATCATGCCGCCGAGGTGGGCGAGATGCGCCATGCCACCACTGACGCCGCTGAACGGCGGCGTGGCGAGGAGTAGCGAGACCGCGAACGCGAAGGTCACGAGCCACTTCGCCGGGATCGGCACCGGCAGGGGGAGGATGTAGATCGGCGCATCGGGCCAATGCCAGGCAAACGCGACCAGCACGCCGTAGATGGCGCCCGAAGCGCCGACAATGGGAGCGCGAATGGCGAAGCCCTGGACGAGGACCAGCGACAACAGGGCTCCACTCACGCCGCAGAGCAGATAAAACCAGATGAACGAGCGGCTGCCGAACCGGTCTTCGACGGGGCCGCCGAACATGAACAGGGCGAGCAGGTTGAACAAGAGGTGCAGCACGCCGCCGTGGAGGAACATGTACGTCAGGAACGTCCACGGATGCTGCGCCGCTTGCAGCGGAATGAATCCGAACGTCTCAATGGAACCCTGCAGCGTCAGCAGCGTCACCTGAAACAGGAAAACAATCAGGTTCGCGACGAGGAGGCGTCGCACCCAGGGGGTGAGGACGTACATCCGCTGCGGGCCCAACGTGTCTTCAGTCATCATCTGGCGCTCGGTGCGTCTTTAGTTATGCCCTCGCGTGGCCCCATTGTTCCGGGCCAGCTTGCAGATCTGCTCGCACATCTCCGGGAACTCGATGCCCGCGGCCTTCGCGGCTTGTGGATAGAGACTGGTCCGCGTCATGCCGGGCAGGGAATTTGCTTCCAAGCAGAAGATGTCGTCGTCGGGACTCACACGGAAGTCGATGCGCGAGTAGCCGCCGAGTTTGAGCGCGCGATGCGCCACGAGCGCGTATTCCTGGAGTTGTCGCGCCAGGCGAGTCGCAATCGCCGCCGGAAACGTCTCTACGGACATCCCCGGGGTGTACTTCGACTCGTAGTCGAAGAGCTCGTGCTTGGGGACGATCTCGCCGACGGGGAGGGGCACGTCGCCGAGCACGCCCACCGTGAGCTCGCGGCCGGGGATGAATTGCTCCACCATCACCTCGTCATCGTAACGGCGGGCGAGCTCCACCGCGGCGTCGAGCTCCGCCGGTTTCCGGACGAGCGTCAGTCCCACCGACGATCCTTGCTTCGACGGCTTCACGATCACCGGCCACCCGAGCCCCGTCTTTACGTCCTCGGGGGCCACCGGCGCCATGAACCAGGCTGGCACGGGGACGCCCGCGGCGCGGAACAGGCGCTTCGACAGATCCTTGTCCATCGCGAGGGCGGACCCCAGCTGACCGCTGCCGGTGTAGGGCACGCCGATCACGTCAAGGATCGCCTGGAGCGTGCCGCCCTCACCGGCGCCGCCGTGCAGCGCGAGGAATAGGACGTCGGAACCCCGGATCACCGCCAGCTCCGCGAGGCCCTCGGAGAGCATCTTGCGCTCCTGCTCCTCGAGCTCGGCCACGGAGGGCGGCGTCGTACCCACCGCGCCACTCAGCACGTTCGCCTCCTCGGCATCATCGAGCAGGCCGGTGCACGTGTCCACCACGTGGACGTCGTGCTCGCGGCTGCGCAGCGCGGCGACGATTTGGGAGGCGCTGGCGAACGCGACCGTGCGTTCTGCGGTGGCGCCGCCCGTGAGGACGGTGACGCGCATCAGCGAATGCCCGCCAGCTGATGCAGCAGGTCGTAGCGCGTGACGATGCCGACCACCGTCCCGTCGCGCCGCACCAGCGCCGCCGGCGTGGTGCGCGACAGCAGCGTCGCCATCTGGGCGATGGGAGACTCGCTGTCGACGACTGGAAAGGGCGCGTCCATCACCTCGCGCACGGGACTGTCGAGGATCTTCGGCTCTCCCAGGGCACGCGCCATCAGCGCCTGCTCCGAGACCGCCCCAACGCCATCGCTGTCCTCCAACACGGGCAGCTGCGACACGTTGTACGTGCTCATCAGGTTCAACGCCTGGCGTACCGACGCTTCGGGCGCGACATGAATCACGGGCGGCGCGTCGCTCTTCTTCGCCGCGATGAGCCGTCCCACAGTAGGCCGCTCGTCATCGACGAGCTGATTCTCCCGCAGCCATTCCTCGTTGTAGACCTTCGTCAGGTAGCGCTCGCCGGTGTCCGCCAGAATCGTGAGGACGCACGCCTGGGGGTCGTCGATCCGCCGGGCGACTTCGAGGGCCGAGACGACGTTGACACCGGTGGACCCGCCGACGAACAGTCCCTCTTCCTTGGCCAGCCGCCGCGCCATCAGCATGGCGTCCTTGTCGGTCACGAAGATCCACTCGTCGATCACGTCGAAGTGCAGCGACGTCGGGATCTTGTCGCCCCCAATTCCTTCGACCTTGTACGGCTGGCCTTCGCCCTTGGTGTGAGTACGCGCGTACTCAGTGTAGATCGAGCCCACCGGGTCGCCGGCCACCACGCGGATCTTGGGATTCTTCTCTTTGAGGAAGCGCCCCGCGCCGCTCACCGTGCCGCCCGTCCCCGGCGCGCACACGAAATGCGTGATCTTGCCCTCGGTCTGTTCCCAGATTTCCGGCCCCGTGGTGCGGTAGTGCACCTCAGGGTTCACCGGGTTGTAGTGCTGGTCCGCGAAAATCGCGTTGTCGTGCGCGGCGGCGATCGCGCGGCCCTTCATGATGTAGTTGTCGGGGTGATCGGGAGGCACGGCGGTCGGCGTGATGATCACCTCGGCGCCCAGGGCGCGCAGCAGCCGCGCCTTCTCCTGCGACATCTTGTCGGGCATCGTGAAGATGCAGCGGTAGCCTTTGACCGCGGCCGCGAGCGCGAGCCCCACGCCGGTGTTGCCGGAAGTCGCTTCGACGATCAAGCCGCCGGGCTTCAGCCGGCCGTCGCGCTCCGCCGCCTCGATCATCGCGAGGCCGATCCGATCCTTGACCGATCCGCCGGGATTGAAGAACTCCGCCTTGGCGTAGACCGGCGTGCGCAGGCCCCGCGTCACCTTGTTGAGACGTATGACGGGTGTCCAGCCGATCGTCTCGAGGACGTCGGCGTAGGGCCTAGTGTGCTGCGGCACTGCCGTCCGGTCGGGAGCGCGTGGTGTCCGTCGCGGGCCGCGTCGTGTCCGCCGGATGCCGAGTCGTATCGGCCGGGTGTCGCGTCGTATCTGTCTGGGGACGGGTCGAGTCGGCCCGCGGACGCGGCACGATCGGCCGCGGTGCCTGAACGGCCGGCGGGGGCGTCGTGGTCCTGCTGGAGTCGGCCGTCACGCGCCGCGCCGCCGGTAACGTGGCCGCGGGCGACGACGGCGTCGTGCTCGTCGCATTGGTGCCGGCGTGCTGGAACTCCACCGGCTGCAGGAACGAGGTCGCGACCGGAACGCCCCGGCGCTTGGCCGGCGCGAAGCGCAGTCGCGTCGAGCCCGCCAGCGCGGCGGAGTCGAGCGCCGGATAGTTGCTCGACTCCGCGACGCGGGTCGACTCCGGGATCAGGCGGCCCGTCGAATCGGTGAACAGGCGCAGCACGACTTCACCCTCGATGTTCTGCTCGAAGAGGGCGGCGGGATAGGCGATCGGGACGTCGGGGTTCAGCGCCACCGGCGCCTCCGACTCAGGGGGCGGCCCCGGTTGGGCGCTTTGAGGATCCGCAGGCGGCGCCGATCCCCCACAGGCGAATGTCCCGGCCATCATCGTGGCGAAGGCCGCGGCAAGTCTACGCACTTAGCGTTCCTCCAACTGTTTTTTCCAGGCCGCCAAACGGTTCAACGCGTCGATCGGCGAAAGCCGGTCGAGATCGAGGCCGTCCAGCTCTGTGAGGAGCGGGTGGGGCGCCGCGGCGCCGAACAAGGCGAGCTGCGCCGCGTCGGGTGGCAGGGGCGCCCGCTGCTGCGCCACGTGATGGCCTGCCTCCAGCAACTTGAGTACCTCCCACGCCCGCGCCACTACGGGCGCAGGCAGGCCCGCCAGCCGTCCCACGTGAATGCCGTACGAGCGGTCGGCACCGCCCGGCTCCAATCGGTGCAAGAACACAATCTCGTCGCCCACCTCGCGCACCGCCACGTTGAAGTTGCGCGCGTGCGCCAACTCCTCGGTGAGCTGGGTCAACTCGTGGTAGTGGGTCGCAAAAATCGTCTTGCAGCCGACGGCGTTGTGCAGGCACTCGGTGACCGCCCACGCGATCGCCACGCCGTCGTAGGTCGACGTGCCGCGGCCGATTTCGTCGAGCAGCACGAGACTCCGGGCCGTGGCGCCGTGCAGAATGGCGCTCGTCTCGCTCATCTCCACCATGAACGTCGACTGCCCGCGCACCAGGTTGTCCGACGCGCCGACCCGCGTGAACAGCCGGTCCACCACGCCGACCGCCGCGCGGCGGCACGGCACGTATGCTCCGATTTGCGCGAGCAGCACGCAGAGCCCCACCTGACGCAGCAGTGTCGACTTGCCGGCCATGTTGGGGCCCGTGAGCAGGATGATGCGGCCCGCATCGTCGAGCTGCACGTCGTTGGGGATGAACGTCTCGCGCGGCATCATGCGCTCGACGACGGGATGGCGGCTTCCTTCGAGATGCAGCGTGGAATCGGCGGTCACCTGGGGCCGGACGTAGCGTTCGCGCTCGGCCACATCGGCGAGACTGGCCCATACGTCGAGCTGCGCGAGGAGCGTCGCGGTGGCCTGCACGCGGCCGATCGCCTCGCCTACCCGGCGGCGCAGCGCGTCCACCAGCTCGGCTTCCCGCGTCGCGATCCGCTCCTCGGCGCCAAGGACCTTGGCTTCGTATTCCTTGAGCTGCGGCGTGACGTAGCGCTCCGCACCCGTCAATGTCTGGCGACGTTCGTAGTCGGCGGGGATGCGGGCGCGGTGCGCGTGGGTGACTTCGATGTAGTACCCGAACACGCGGTTGTATCCGACCTTGAGCGACGTGATGCCGGTGCGCTCGCGCTCCGTCGCCTGGAGCGATGCGATGTACTGCTTGCCGCCGTCGCGTGCGTCCTTGAGGCCGTCGAGGTCAGCGTCGTACGTCGGCCGGATCGCGTCGCCGTCGGCGAGCTGCGCGGGGGGCCGGTCGACCAAAGCGCGGGACAGGGCTTCGCCGAGGTCCGTCAGCAGATCGCACTGCGCGGCCGCCGACTCGAGCAGGACGGCGCTGTCCCGCCCTTCGAGCCCGCCCAGCGCGCCCGCGGCGTCGGGGAGGCGCAGAATCGAGTCGCGCAGGGCGCCCAACTCTCGAGGCATCGCGCGGCCTAGCGCGGCGCGTCCCGCCAGCCGCTCGAGGTCGCGCACCCCGTCGAGCGCTTCCCGCAGCCGCTCGCGGCCGCGCCCATCGCGCACCAGCACGTCGACCGCGTCGAGGCGGGCGTTGATCGCCACGGGGTCGACGAGCGGCGCGAGGATCCAGCGCCGCAGCAACCGTCCCCCCATGGGCGTGAGCGTCCGGTCGAGAACTTCGAGCAGCGTCGCGCCCTGCGCGCCGGCCCGCAGTGGCTCAACCAACTCGAGGTTGCGCCGCGTCATCTCGTCGAGCGGGAGCACGTCGCCGCGGCGGACGAGTGTCGGGCGCGCGAGGTGCGGCAGGCCGCCCGGCTTCAGCTCTCGCGCATAGCGCAGCAGCGCACCGGCGGCGCCTACCGCCGGGCCATCCTCCGCGGCGATGCCGAGTCCGTCGAGTGAGGCGAGGCCGTAGCTGCGGGTCAGGTCCTCCCGCGCCAACTCGGGGTCGAACTCCCATGCCTCGCGCTCGGTGACCGTGACGCCTCGCGCGCCGGGCGGAACAGGAACCTTCGCGCCGGCGGGGACCACCAGCTCGACCGACTCGAACCGCGCCAGCGACGCCTCGAGCTCGGCGGGCTCGACGACCTCGAGCACCAGCTCTCCCGTCGTCACGTCCAGCGCGGCGATGCCCCCAGCGGCCACGGCGACGAGATAATTGTTTCGGCTCTGCACCAGCCAGTCGTCGCTGAGCACGGTGCCGGGCGTGATCGTCTCAACGACCTCGCGGCGCACAAGACCCTTCGCGAGCTTCGGATCCTCGACCTGCTCGCAGATGGCGACGCGATGGCCCTTGGCCACGAGGCGGCGCAGGTACTCGGTGGCCGCTTTCACGGGAACGCCGGCGAGGGGCACCTCCGCCGCGCCGCCGTTGTTGCGCGACGTGAGTGTGAGGCCCAACTCGCGCGCGCCGAGGCGGGCGTCGTCCTCGAACATCTCGTAGAAGTCGCCCATCCGGAAAAACAGGATGGTGTGCGGGTACCGGGCTTTGATCTCCCGGTACTGCTGCATCAACGGGGTGTCGGTCCCCCCCCCCGGGCCGCCGGCCACCCGCTGCGTCACGGCTCTTCTACCACGAAGGGCTGACCGCCGAGGCGCGTGCGCAGGCGTTGCTGGGTCTGCTGCGCTTCTTCACGTGTGTTGTACCGACCCACGCGCACCTTGAACAACCCGCTCGTATCGCGGACGACGCGCGCGTCGAAGCCCATCACCTTGAGGCGGGTGAGCATCTCGTCGACCTGCACCGCACTCTTCACGGCGAGGACCTGGACGGCATACGACTTCGGCGCCGCTGGTGCGGCGCTGTCGGCCGGGGGGGGCGGTGGAGCCGTGACGACGCCGGCGCAGCGCGAGGCGTAGAAATTGACCTGATTCGTGAACTCCACCTCACCCGCTGTATTGGCGCCGGCGAGTGACTCCTGAATGAGCTCGCAGCCCCGCGCCTCGTTTTTCAGCTCGAAGTAGGCGCGCGCGGCGGGGAAATCGGCCCGGTAGCGGAGCGGCGAGTCGGGGTAGTTCTGCCGTAAACGTTCGGCCGCCTGAATCGTCTGCGCGGCGTCGCGTTGCGCGAAGTAGAGCTGCGTGAGCAATAGCAGCGCGTCGTCGGCCCACGGCGAGGACCCGTATTCGAGCACGATGCGATTCAGGTTCGTGGCGACCGTCGCCGCATCCGGGGCGATCTTCGCGCCTGCGAGGAGTGCCTGCGGGTAGACGGAGTCTGAGGGGGGCAGCGCGGAGAGGAGCCGGCGAATCACGCTCCGCCCCGAATCGACCTGGCCATTCTGGGCGAGACGCAGGGCCTCGATGAGGCGGGCGTCGGTCTGGGCGGCCAGACGGCCCGACGGCCCGACGGCCAACAGGGCGAGCACGACGAGCCAAGGCTTCATGCGGCGTAACTCAGCACCAACTGCGTCACGATGCCTCCGTCGTTCGTCACGGTCGTTCCCTTGAGCGCGCGATCCGCGGCGAGTGTGGCACGGAGCGCGGCGGACAACTCGGGCGCGGTCCACAGCGTGCTCCACCGGGCCCAGCGCGCGGCTTCTTCTTTGTACCCGCGCAGGCCGTAAGGGCGCGCCGCGAGCAGCTGGCGGAGAATTGCATCTTCCACACGCGCCGTGCCGCGGTCCCGTTCGGCGCGGGCCAGCGCCGTGCCGACGAGGTGCGTGCCCAGGGGCGTGACGATCTTCACCCCGCTCATCCCCGCTTGTTCGAGCACGGGCTCGACGAGTTGCGCTGCCCGCGCCGCGCGCCGTTCGAGTGCCGCGTCCACGAGATCGTGGATCGTCTCCCCACGCCGCACACCCACGAGCGCGCTCACGTCCGCGGCGGTCGCGGGCCGATCCCCCGCGAGGGAGGCGAGTTTCTCGAGCTCCTGCGCCCGCGCGCTCAGGTTAGTCCCCACCGCGGCCACGAGCAGGTCCACGGCATCCGGCTCGAGCGTCAGCTTGAGTTTGGTCGAATGGTGCGCCACCCAGCGCGGGACGCGTTCCGGCTCGAGCGCGCCCAACGCGACACTCGTCGCCCGACGCGCGACCTCCGGGTCGGGGTCTTCGCCGGCGGCGGACACCAGCACCAACACCGTGGTAGGATTGGGCGCGCCCAGGTACCGGATCAACTCGTCCCGCAGCTTCGACTTCCGCTTCCCGAGCTGGTCGACCCCACGCAGCACGACGGCCCGCCGGTCGGCAAGCATCGGCGGCGTATTCACGAGAGCATTGAACGCCTCGGCGTCCAAATCAGACGCATAGCGGCTGTCGAGGTTGAAATCGCGGGCCGCGGG
>Ga0193723_1000006_pt1 | contig 51306 bp, 52 predicted proteins | sample H2m2metaG_FD_143042 | JGI IMG/M metagenome (GOLD analysis project Ga0193723, IMG submission 143042) | Soil microbial communities from a riparian zone of the East river system, Colorado, United States - H2m2 | ecosystem: Environmental > Terrestrial > Soil > Riparian zone | place: USA: East River...
CAGGAACATAAAAACATACTTACGCAGGCAATAGTAAATCAAGAGAATCCTAGGAAAATAGCCACAGAGATATCTAAACAAATAGTATATCGAGCTATGTTGCTAAGAAAAGGCGCGATAAGTGTTGCACGTGAAGCCTATGCAAGGAAGGACACAATTTCAGTATAAACAATGAGGATTCTATTCAGTTTTAGATACCGTGGACCGTTTTGGCGAGATAAGGATTTGATAGAATGTTGTGTTGAGTACCAGCTCACCAAGCATCACCCTCAATCCTAAGAAGCAACTTTTCTCGTGGTGGCTGTGAAGAAAGAATATATGTTATGATATGGACATTTACAAATTCTTGTCCTATTCGAACCATTGATTTCAAACTAAACAACATTTCGTCTTGGTACTTTTGTCCTTAAGGTTAATCCTATTCAGCACAATGATCCAGTTCAACAAGCTAAATTGTGTTAATAATAATTTCTCATATAATATAATATAGAGGAAAAAAAGTATACATTAAATGATATTCCAAATTATTTCCCAAGTAAATTATCTTTTGAAGGGCATCATTATTTTCTTACAAGGGCATGCAGTATTGTAGGAAACTCGCAAGGAAAGGGACTAGACAAATTTTACTGATCATACATTCGTCCAGTAGACTGCGACAGTGTCATGTCCTGAGGAGAAACGGTGAATTTAAGGCATTAGCGTTCCATATAATGTTCTGGGAAAAGGTGAAAGGTAGAAACAATGAATGTGAAAAAAGACATTCAATATAATTACTCTAGCATTACTTGTAAGTAGACTTGTAGCAGGTACGAGCGTATCAGCGTTAGTTGAAGTTAATCCTCTCCTTACTTACCGGGATTATTTCTTGTCAAAATATTATAGACAGAAAAAAATACTATCTATTTTGCTTTTTCAAGTATTCGCTATATCTAGGTGGCAGATAGAATATCTTTTCTGGTTTTATTTTTAGAATTATTCTTTTTATATTGGTAGAGTGACCAGGATATTTATCAGAATTAAGATACTTATTTGCTAATTTGTCAATATGTTCGTCAGCATTATCCGTTGTTTGTTCAGTAACCATCCCTTTTACCGTAATCATGCTATATGGGTTATTCTGTTCGTCTACAATAGATAACGACACTCGAGGGTCTCTTGATACATTCTTCTGTTTTAACCTGCCTATAGCTGTATTAATAAGAATAATTCCATTTTTCTCATCTATGTCTACCCATGTTGGTGTAACTTGAGGAGATCCATCCCTATTAATAGTAGACAAAAATGCAAAATTTCTATTTTTAAAGAATCTCAGTATTGGTTCACTCAGTAGATCTTGGGTATTAATTGGAGTCAAGGTTCTCTTGTTATAAAATCTCCTAGAAGTTATATATGGATATCTCATAGAAGTTTAGGACAATACCGGCACTAAACATCCTAAATCTAATGAACCAAAAATTCTTTAGAGTAGGAAGTGGGGGCGATTTACTATCTAAATGCTTGTTCATGTGTAGGTGTATGACTGGATGTATCTATAAGCGGCTCGGATAGCCAGCTTTATAATACAAATGAAATATTCAGAATCATGGGAAGATGGTTCTTAACACTTTTCCACTTCAAATCTTAGGACCTTGTTATGAAAACATATTCTTCGATATGATCTGATAATACTATATCCTTTTCTTGTAAATAATTTTGCCTTGTCATGAGTCCTGATGCGAAGTTTATGGTCATAGATGCAAGCAACTCTGAGATAATTTTTGGAAGGTATTTACTATCGCATAAGCCTATCCTAAAGTCTAAACACCTTCAGAGCCATAAAGGTTACTCCGAGGACTTCTACACAATGACAAGGCCAAATCAGTTATATTATTAGTTATACGTATAAGATGGAAGTGCAGACTTCAAAGAGCAAGCATCGGAATAAATTGCGCGTAGAGAGAATAAGCATGTCGCTGCCGCCAGGACTTCTAACTCAATTTAATAAAGCAATGAATAAGGCAGGATTCACTGATCGATCTAAAGCTATTCAAACTGCTTTACACGCATTTATAGATGAACATGACTGGCAAGTGAATGATTCTCAAAATGGAGCTGGGACTATAATGATGCTATACAACAACCACATCTTTAATCAAGATACGATATCGACCCAAATACAGCATAAGTATAGTGATATAATTAATGCTACAACTCACTTGCATTTAGATGGCGACAATTGCTTAGAGACTATAATGCTCAAAGGTAACAAACGGAGAATAAAGGAACTAGCAAATTCTCTATCTAAAAATCGTGGCATCAAGAGCTTAAAGGTCCATTTCGTTTCATTGATTTGATATTAAAAAGAGAGTGCGTTTCATTCTTGCTTCTATTATCAGAGATAAAGCCGACGTCTACTAAATGATAATAAATAAAGTAATATAGGTTGATGAAAAGGTTGATGAAAAGCTTAAGTAATACTTTTCAGTTAAATCATAATACTTACGTTAGTTATCGAGGAGGACATTAAATAGATTGGTAGCTACAGAGATATGGGCATATGTCGCCGTCTCGATTCCTACAATGATATTATTAGGGCTTCGTCATGCTCTTGATGTTGACCACATCACTGCCATCGATAATCTTGTAAGACTGCATAATGCAACAAAAAAGGCGAGATGGGTAGGTAGTGGATTTAGCGCAGGTCACATGGTATCAGTTTTGGCTGAGATGATTCTTATCATATATGTAATTGGCAGCATAACAAAAGTTGATGTTCTTACATTCTGGGGTGGAGTTATAGGCGCTATTGCGTTAGGAACAATCGGCGCTGTCAATATATATTCTATGAAAAAATGGGGTAAAACCGGCTCAGCAATACTAGCCAGTAAAATATTGACTAGAACGGGCATGTTTGGTCCTTTTGGTTCTGCTCTTGTCACAGGTATGGTCTTTGGCTTAGGATTTGACACTGCTACTCAGATATCTGCAATTACTCTATCAGCTGTAGCCTCTGCAACACTTGGTGTACAGGTCGCGCTCATCCTTGCAGGGTTCTTTGCTGTTGGTATGATACCAGTTGACACGTTAAATAGCGTAGTCCTTCGTTCGGCATTTTCTAGAATATTTGATACCAAAGGCTTTAGATATATGTCATATGCATTAAGTGGCGCCGCTATGATGGTTGCAGGAGCAGCATCCTATGGGATACTAACAAATTCAAAAATACTGCCTGAATTGACAGGTCCACTTCTGGCAGCTGCAATTATAGCGATATCGTTTGGATATGGTTTTGCAACACGTAAAAGAGCAGCTATTCAGAATCATGAACATCATGACCATTCGTTTTCGCAACTAAATAACGACTTAAATCGCCAATATAGTCATGATGAGAGTACAGACAGCTGAGCGTATAATAATAATTATTTCTGACATCTCACATTTTGCACAAGAGGCAGGTTCCACTGGTGGTTTGATAGCCGGAGAATGAAAGGGTAAAGAAAGCCTGTTAATAAATCGTATTGTCATGATAGGTCCCGGTCATTACTTTGTTATTATTGGTGGTGTATTAGCTATCTCTACGTACGCTCTTGAAAAGATCTATAATAGGAAAAATTACGCGGAATCGCCACCAGCATGCTATACTTTGACCATCTTTTGAAGTTGTTCCATATTGCATCTAGTAGTTGATGTCCATTTTAACTGCTTTCCTCAACACAGACAGAAGCGTCTCAAGTTAATACCTGAAATTTCACATCTCCCGACATTATTTCCTTTGCAACATAATATTGACCCGGACCAAGGTTTAATTTGGATTCAAGTCTTCTTCTTTTCTACAAAGCGCCGATGGAATTCATTGTCAGGGGAGTCGAGATTATTAAAAACAATAATTCACGACATGACATGTTCTGGCCTCTGTTTTTCTATCGTAATAGCGTTCATTACTACATACCTAATCTATCGCATTTACTGCAAGGTGCATATTATTGAGGCAGAGCGAATTCGTGGTTATTTAATTGTGTTTCCCATTCCACAAAAGGAAATGCCCGTCGCATGCCCGCACGATGCAGAATAATACAGATGTATTGTGATTCTAGGAAAGAAGAGAGTCAACTTGCGCAGTCTAATCCTGATACTTTAGACCTGACTCTAACTTTCGGATTCTGCCGAGTATCTTTGAATGATCGGCTTCTACTTCCGTGGTTACATATAGAAGAAGACTGTCTCCAAATGGCATTGTAATACGTTTAATCTTTTCATACTCTGCCAATACGTACTTCCCTTTTCCTATCTTATGCCAAAGTTCGCTGCGTGCTTTCCATGAATTCATGGCAAGCTCTAGTGATTTTTTGCTTTCCTCGCTGGTGAGTAAATTCTTGACACCTTGACGGTGTCGAGAATACATTATATTTCCGTCTGTATCACATATTGTAACTAGCCTAATATTTGAGTCGATATTAATAATATCTACATAGTGCTGCTTTATCCTAAAGTCTCTAATTCTAAGCAAAGAACTCATCATAAAACCAAATATTGCTCCCCATATCATATGAAATACAATTGCCATCAGGGTGAGGTTTGTTACAGAGCGGTTAATGTAATCGGATAATACCGGCTGTTGTGATGCTACTGCGAGAATCACAACTATGCGCTGAATGGATGGTTGAATTAACAGTACGGTTATAGGCAGAAATAAGACTAACCATATCACAATGCCTGCTCCTATACCAACCAATGAGCTCTTGTATGGACTGAACATGCGAATTCTTTTCCATCTAATTCCAATTGCGCCAAGGACAGCGCCTAAAACTGTCCCAGTTAGTAAATGAAGGCCAAAACCCAAGTAAGCTGCAGATACGGCATTAGGTAACCCAACACTAATGCCCATAATGGAATAAAATGTTCCTATTTTGAGGCCTAATGCAAGCTCAGCTACAGCAATAGCTGACGATATCGACCATGTTGCAATAAAGCCAGATAACGCTCCGTATTTTACTCCTTTAAGTAGAACCGCTAATTCATCTTTACCTGTCGGAGTTGGATTCCATGTCAATTATCTTTTCTTCATCTCATATCGATCCGCTGACTATTATTGTTTTGTTATCACGGATACATACTCTAAAGTGCCATGCTGTTTCAAATGCAAAATAGGTAATAGCAAATCCAAGGACTGAGTAAATAGCCAAGTTTATCTTTTCGGACATGACTGAGTTATCGTAAATAGAATGATATAAAGCTCATCCTAGGAAAAAGTGAACATTCAAAAAGAAAAAATCATGATAGCTTAATAAATGTTAGTTAAGTCGGCAAAATTACCCCATTTTACTATCGAATGTAAAGTGAATCAGGTTTTATTAATAACGGTATTAATGAATATCAATTGAGAAAGGAAGAAAAGCGGCTAGGACAACAACGACAAAAGAAAAAGTAGTTGTTAGATCATTCGGCTATGATCATAGTGAAGACATGAGCACTCAGAAACAATGTTAAATGTGCAAGGAATTGCATCTGTAGTCATTCACCTCTAAACATTGTTTTATCTGATAATTGCACTACCCATTGTTATAATAATAAGAAATATTATGCTAGATCATCTATGGCGAAACCTGACAATGAAATAATAACGAAATCTGCAAAGACAGATTTTCCTATAAACGAGTTAATATCAAGAAGATGGAGTGCAAGAGCATTTTCCACAAGGTCTGTGGAGAAATCAAAGTTACTTTCCATTTTAGAAGCTGCTAGATGGGCTCCGTCTTCACGTAACGAACAGCCATGGCGATACATTATTTTTACAAATGATAACATTGAAAACTTGAAAAAAGCACAATCGGTTTTAAAAGAGATAAATGATTATGCTAAGAGAGCTCCAATTCTGATTTGCGCAATAACTAAAAAAACGTATTCCGATAATAGAATCCCTAATAGGCTTTATTTTCACGATTTAGGAGCTGCAAATGAGAATATGTTTCTTGAAGCGTTTAGTCAGGGACTCATAATGCATGAAATGGGTGGCTTTGATGTGCAGAAGGCCAGAGAAGTCTTCAATATACCTGAAGATTATGAAGTAGGTGTTATGATCGCGATAGGATATCAAGACACACACCACGTATTACCTGATACAATAAGAAAGAAAGCATTTACACCAAGAGAAAGAAAACCGTTATCAGATATTGCATTTGTTGAAGAATTAGGGAATGGAATAACAGAATGATATGAAATTTAGATAGGCAGCCGTCTAAAAGATAAGTATCAACGAGCTGATATTACATTAACAAGGGTTACAGTCTTTTACTGTTGCAGTCGGCGTGAACTCGACTTCCATTTGTATTTCGTAAATACTATTCTCGGGATAAAAAAAGCAAGGATAATGACTGAAATCGAAAAAAAATAATAAATGAGTATGATCACCGTCATGATGACATTTACATTGACAGTGGTGGGGACCTAACTCTTTTATTAGCGAATAAACCACAAATCATTTAAGGCCAGATGAATGATGCTACAAAAAAGTCTGTCGAAATAGCATTCTCAACATCGTAATGACAGAGGTAGTTGTTGTGAATATAATATGATAACGGAAATCATAGATACTGTCAGTGTATGGATCATTGCTTATGGTTATGCAGGTTTATTTTTAGCGATGGTAGTTGAAACCATCTTTCCACCAATTCCAAGTGAAGTAATATTACCGCTTGCAGGGTACGCTGTGTTAAACAATCATGGAAGTATATTTGACGCAGTTCTGGCTGGAATTATTGGAGCATCAGGCGCAACTATAGGCTCGACTGCGATATACTTGGTAGTAAGAAAGGTTGGGCGGTTTGGAGTAATGAAGTATGGAAGATACATGCTTCTGGATGAAAAGAAACTTTCCAAAGTAGAAGATTGGTTTGAGAAGCATGGCTCCAAAGCAGTCTTTCTTGCAAGAATGGCGCCAGGTTTGAGGGAGATTATTTCCATACCTGCAGGTATAAGTAGAATGAACTTTACAAAATACATCGTATTTACTTTTTCAGGGTCACTTGTTTGGAGTATCAGTCTGACTGTAATAGGATACATGTTTGGTAAGACCTGGCAGTCTACAGTAACAAATTATACACAAGTTCTAAATTATGCGTTAGTATTAACACTTGTAGCTGTTTCTGGTTATTATATTATCCATAGATATATGAAAAAAGGTGTGTAGAGAACGATTAGTTGACTAAAGAGAACAACCACCTCCGGCCCATTGTGTTGCATAACTTATATCCAAAACAATAAGACTCTGACCTATCCAAACTACAATGAGCGTTGTATCTGTGACCATTAACGAGGTCTACTTTTGTCTGTATCGAGCATCTATCTGTCGTCAGTCTTTTGAATTGTAGAGGCGGTAAGCAAAGATATATGTGAATATCTTAAGTAGTATACCAACTGATTTCAAATTAATGTACAAGAATTGGAAAATACATCTGAGTCTTACATCTTGGATTTTAAATGAAAATTATGACGCAAAATTAAGCATCGTCAGTAAAGATCAGCAAAGAGCCTTATAGTATCCTGGATTAACACCTTGTAGGATTAATGCTCTTTAGGCAGCCGGTACCTTTTCCATTTTATCTAAACTCGAAAAGAATCTTATTATTTTTTGACTTGGTAACTCTCAGTTTCTGTTAAAGAAAGATTAGAAGGATTCTCATTGGAAGTTGATTCTGCTTGATCTGCTAGATTGCCAATCTGAACCATCTCAAGAGCAAATCTTTCCAAGAGTAATACTGCTTGAAAATCTGTATTTAGTCTATACATATTTGTTTTGCCAATTTTCCTACTGTTATATATGAATTGGTTTTTTTCAAGACTTGGCACCTCTCTAAAGATTGTCCTAAACGACAACCCTGTCTTTTGAGCTATTTCATTTGCAGAATAATCAAACTCCTTATGGTCTAGAAAGAAATCTATTATCTGACCAACAGCTCGAGATGAGAATAATCTTGCCAAGATTCCATAATTAGAGTCATTGTAATCTCCAATTATCATAAGCTAACTGTAACTTTGCCATATTTGTCTCTTTCTATTACTCTTTCTTTATTCGGCTAGGACTAAATTCTCAAAACTTCGTGACACATATGTCAACGAATAAATATGTATGCTATAACTGATCTCTGATGGATCTCTATAAGACCGCAATCCTTCGCATACTGTTCAAACGCCAACAGAATACAATAAAATTATCAGATCTTGTAGATGGCTTTCCTGATGAGGGTAAAAAAAGAGTGTTATCTTCCATCTTGGATTTACAACTTTTAGGATATATTACAATCTATGATTCCCAGTCTAACGATAAGCATATTCTGTTAAACAAATTCATGAAAAAAGATGTATTGCATTTGATCGATCCAGATTTGATTATGTCCAATCAGGCCATATCTGAAAAGGGTAATGATAACAAGATTCAATTGAGAAAGAACAAAGTGGAAGACCTGAAATCTGAAAATAGATATGCAGGATTAATGGTAACTAACACAAAAATGGTTGTTGGTGCAATTTTTATACTCTCCGGGATAGTCTTAGGATTGGTAATAGCTACCTACAATCAGGTTGCTCAGATAGATCCATTCCAAAATTATTCTTTACATGTAATACAAAAAAATGTCCAAAACATACCAGCATATTATTTAACCAATAATATATCTCCAGATTTGATTCTGGTTTCTGGCCAGGTAGCAGATCCCGATATTTCAACAGTGACACATATACATCCAATATCATATCCAATATCAGATGGATACATCCGTGGTCTCGAACTCTTTAATACGACTAATCATGAAAATTCGTTTGTAATATCCCTTAGCGAGCCAGATTTTACAAGAGCGACATAAAGGACACCCATCTTGACTATTTCAACGATATGGATAGCGAGGCATCTTGACTATTGACATCCAATCGATCGACATGCAAAGTAGGACATAACTATTTTTTATCATAGCAGAGGAGAAATTAAATACAAGAAATAATGCATTGCGCTTTGTGCAAGTTACTACACTTTTCTATGATGAAAGTGGAAAATAAGTAGCTTGCTGCTACGCTCAACCAAGCGATATATGCCCAGGCCACACACCTACATTCAATAACATCGTAATGATAGACGCTTATTGTGAATATGACAATCTAGACTCTTACAGCCCACTTTTTGTCTAAAACCCAGATGAACAAGAATAATAATTGAGTAATAGGTAGCAACTTGTTATCTCAACATAGAATCAAGTTATCTTTTATCAAATGAAAGGAGTAACATTAGTTGTTAGCATTAGTACTTGTGACTATTATTAATTAAAAAATATATTAATAATAGCTAAAGTAAATTGGTATTCAATTATGAAAGCTGTATTCCGTGGCTTAATTATACTATTATCATCATTTGCAACATTACATCTTGGCATTCTCCTCATATCTCATCTTCCTAATGCCACCACCATCAATATTGTTACCCAAGAAGCATTAGCTACTACTAGTTCTACTACTAATACATCATCTAAACTGCAAAAGCAACAAAATTATTTATTTATAGCAGAACTAATTGGGGATAATGTTGTCCCGGCTGCTGCAAAAACAAATGCAACCGGTGTCGCTAAATTTACTTTTGATCCCAGTAATAATAATGAAATATATTATCAGCTGAATATCACAAATATGAAGAATGATATCCTAAATGTTGATATCCATCAAGGCAAAAAACGTGAGAATGGACCCAGTTTAGCTACATTATATAGATCGTCACTTGGAATGCCTTTATCGCAAATTTGTTGCAAGTACGCTGAATCTGAAATGTCTAAATTCTTCTACTTCAACGGAACAATATCCAAAGAGGATTTTGAATTTGGACCATTAACTGATAGCAGAGATATATCTGGTTTAATTAATCTTTTTAATACCGGAAATGCGTACGTTGAAGTTTATACTAATCGCCCTGATTCCTTAACATTGTCAGATGCTGAAGTTCGTGGTGAAATATTGCCCTCTTCATCATAATCATCCATAATAGAACGATCAAAACTCTACTAAAGCACGTAAGCGAATACTTGAAGGTGCAAAAATAGGATGGCCAGATCTGTGCGATATTGAGATCTCAATACTAGAGGTACTATACGTCTAAGAAATGAATACGATTTCAACTTGTCAGCGTATGGCTTAATAACCACAGAGAGGGAAAATAAGGAGTGAGACTAGAGACAATCCTGCTATCTTTATTGATAGTTATGAGTATGGGAGTAATAACAGAACAGCAAGCAAAAGCGCAAGTTACTAATGATAGTTCAAAGCAACCTGATCGTATGACTGGCGCTTTAGATAAATTTGAAAAATGTAGTAGCGCGCAAAACGAAACTCGATGCAAAATGGATGTAATGGGTTTGAGTGACAAAGATGCGATTTATGTATTAGGACTGAATGAGAGTAAAGTGAACAAATAGAGATCAATAATCGAATTCAGTGGCGAGCTTCTAACCCTATTTTTTATTATCATGATTTTTTCTGTAGTGGCGTTTATTTACATAGCGAGAAAAAACAAGTCTAGCGGCAATTGAACCAAATGAAAACGGTTTCCAATAGATTGCTTTATCGACGATACTCGTGCAACTATTAATGATCGTTACTATGGGGAACTGCTTACTGATCCAGATGCAAAAATAGAAGTAAAACTAAGACGTGATAGGAATTATAATAATTTTAAAAGGGAATATGGAAGAGTCTATCAAGTAGAAGTTGAGGCACTAGATCTTAAGCCATAGACGATTTTTATAAAACATGTATTAGACGCAGTTAATGAAGGCTATAACGAAGTATACGTAATGCAGTTTTGAATGAAATTCACACTGTAGAAAGTTTAAAGAAATCCATTCAAGGCGAACTAATCTCATTACTTGTAAGATTTGATTCAGACGAGGAAAAATATGAAAAGATAACATAAAACTCGTAAGGTAGGTAGGATAAATTCACAAGACCTGACAAATTTCGGTGTAACACTTTAAAGCCTATCTTGATAGAATAGAGTTAACGGCCTCTCAACAAGAGATGTTAGTTGAGTTGGAAAGTCTGGGTTTAAAGCCACGATTGAATTTTCTTAATGATAAGCAAGAAATTAGCAATTTAATTGAAAATATCAAATAGGAATATCTTAAGGAATACAGTCACACATAACAAATGAGAAATTCTAAGCGGCATTTTTACTTTTCTCGAATATCGATTAAATGGTGCTAATATCTAAAGTGGAATAGCAATTTCTAAATAATGTTAAATATGTGCCACCGATATTTACTCGTATAAGAAATGAGTAGCAGAGGAGAAAAGATTTCGGGAAACGAACGGACTGATAAGTCAAAGCGTGTTGAAGTCTGTGGCATGTTTGGGTGTGAAGAAAATCCGACTAGTCAATGTCCCGACTGTGCAAACCATTACTGCTACGAACATATCAAATCGCATGTCCATCGTACTTGAGAACAAGGCCACATACGACGAGAAGTAACTTCTCACCAACTAATGACCATATTTATTCTCTATTAAGTGAGGTCTCTCGAATTGATAGTGGCCTTTGGGTGTATCAAACCAATTTAAGAGTATTGAGTATTAGAATCAAACCAAACGCAGCTACATATCTGATGTAAACCTGTCATAGTTCTGAAGCTGGATAAAATGCCACTGCAATCAAAATGTACATCTGTCCTTTTACTGACCTAAACTAATTTAGCTTGAGCAAGATTATTCTATTCATTAACAGTTTCATACAATATCAGAGGTGATAACTATTTACTTCTTTTCAAAGCTATTGAACCCAGTTTTACATTACTTTTAGGAATAACATCACGACCTAGACCTTCACTACACGCATTAAATGTTCACTCTCATTTTCTAACGCAGTCATAAAATCTAGATATTATATCATAGCAATGCTGAATTGAATATCCATTAATTCTATTATTTTTTGTGTGCTAGTACTTGTTCCCTCAATTCTTCTATCATTGCTTTCACTAGGGACCTATGGCAATATTTGTCATCTATACAATGACATAGAAGCGTAACAGTCTCGTATTTTGCGCTAAGACAATATTTATTGTATTGCTGATGGCGTCCCTCATCATCATTATCTGGAGTAGTAGCTAATGTCCATAACGCCTCTACTGCTTCAGGATTAATTTTGATTTCTAACACGAACCGTCTTACGTATTCAGCCCAGTCTATCTTTTTGTCTTTAAGATAATCTTTCCACAAATATCTACTAGGAGCTAGGTCTTTCCACCATTGTTCCCAGTTCTCTTTATATTTTGGGAGGTACCTAGGTCTATAGCGAGCTATTAGGATTCTGAAACCATCTGATTCCTCTGTCTGTTCCTTCAACGATTTGATCTTTATGAAATTTGCCACGAATAACGCCTAAATACTAAAATCTCCTGGATTTGTTCCGGACAATCCTTACACGCTGCTATTCAGAGATTTAAACATGTAAAGGCAAATAAATAAAATTCGGTATACTCATTCATTCTAGAATATTCACACGATATATTAGTATGAACATGATCCTCAGAAGCGTGGTTTTTTCATTTTCGATCCGCATTTATCGCATTCTAAGCCTTTGACCTCTGCACCACATGACAAGCAACTATACTTAAGTCTTATTTCCTGATTACTATATGTGCTTTCATTGCTAAAGCCAAACAGTCTTAATGCATTAGGCTGTTTCTTTCTGATAAGAAACATTACTGCGACAAGGACTGCAGTGTTTGCTATAAAACCCGCCAAAAAACCAAAGAAGTAGGTAACCACTAAATAAATGCCAAGGCTCATTCCCATAAATAATAGCTGTCTTCTTATTACTGGTTTAAGACTGCCATCCATATTCTTTCACTACCATCTACTATAGGTACTGCTTTGTATATCAACATATATCCAAATTAATAACATATCAGGCATTAGAATAAGTATAGAAACTAAGCTTAGAATACTTAATATTGTGTTATGGATTTGTGTTGGTCTTATTACTGTCATTTCTCGTTCTCTATGTTCATTGCAGGGTTTTGCTTGCTATAATATCGAGTTTGTCGTGTGACGAGTCTGTTTGTTTGCAACTTATTACGTCTTCTACTGAATAATCGTTAGTCGCGATAATGGAATGCAATGAGTCAGATCATAATAATAGTGATAACTCTTCAATTGTGCCGTGATAACAATTCGCCAAAAATTTGCTCTTTAATACTCTTCTTTCCTCACCCATTTATTACCTTCTTTCGTGTACTCTTTTTTAACAGCAGCCCATGCTACTTTATGCGCTACTTCTTCTGCGCTTTGTTTTTTACCTCCACGCCTTTTTTCAGAGTCTTGATACTGTTCGACAGCACTGGCATGTGCCTTTGTGTATATATGCTGGCATGTACCGGTTAAGAATCTATTTGCTTTTTTGTTCTAGCAGACAACTGTTTATCTCCTATTTCTAGTTCCTAGTCCTATTGATTTTGTCTTAGGCAATACACTAGAAATATGAAAAATATGATATAAAGGCATCACTTTGAAGTCCTTCTTGAGCCTTCTAGTAATATATACTCAAGTTTTTACTTGATGTTTTACAGATGTACTTCAATCTTTAATTTTTCTAATTTCTGCGATAGTGATTGTGAAGTCACATATAGAATACAGACTACAAGATTATTGCTCTTATGTCTACTCCAAATAATAATCAAAACAATAGGAGAAGGCCACAACATAATATACAAACAAATCGTAAAACAGAAAGTATAATTTCTAATCAAGTATTCGCCAATAGAAGAAACGAAATTCACGAATATCTAAAGTTGTTTGGATATAAGCCTGATAAGACAATTATCCAACTACATATAACTGGATTCTTCAGGAAAAGACAGTTAAGCCAAAGAGAAAAAGAACGCTACACACTAGCAGCAAAAAAGTATGGGGGAACTACCTTTGTATTTGTTGGTAGGACACATGATCCGTCCATATTGGAAAACGTAATCCAGCCTAGAAAGAAAAATCCACTAGACACAAGTCCGGGGTATGTAGGCTACTTGTGGAAGAATAAAGATCCACAGAAAAGAGCTCCCCATGAATTAATACCTCTAGATTTTAGTCCGATTCATCTACCTTAGCCGGCCGATTGGAAGAATATGTTTGCGACCAAAGGTTTTATGTTGGCGTTACATGTCCCAGCTTCCTTTGCTAGGGATAAAAACAGGCTTGTAAGAGCGCTATCTAATATTGGCAAAAGCAGTATTGTTGATATCAAGAAGGAATGGACCTTTCTTAATGAAATAAGACATTTAGGATTTGACATGCAGAGAACTACAAATATTCGAGCAGACTATCCACAGAGTACTAGTGCTGATGGTGGCCATAATATGAATTCTGCCGTCAATACAGCGAAGAGAGTTAGAAGCAGATTAGCCAAAGATAAAGTCAGTAAGGAAGAATATCAAGAATTGCTAAAGGCAATAAAATCATGTAATCAAATAGTTCTTTGTCCTTATACCTCTATTCACGTTGACATTACATATATGACAGATCAAGTCTCATTAAAAAATGTCGATTTCCTGCTTTTGATGATATCTTTTCCCGAGCCATTGTCTTGTATGAGCAGCTAGTTCTATAATCTAGTTCTCTCAAGTTAATGGATCTAAGCCTGTCTCTACGTCAGAGAACTCAATATTTAAGGGCTAAATAACTAGCATCCCTAGTCACGAAAAGACTCAGAAGATTACGAGAATATATCATAATACTAAGGTTGATGGATAGCTAACACATAGAAGATTTCAAATTAGAAACGATGTGTATACGACGTTCTAAAATCGGAGCTAGTAAGTCAAATTAGCGATGCAAGGAGAATCGTATGATGCTATGTTTATATTTTTATATGACGCCAAGCTTAGAATCTTCTTCAGTAACAACCAATGAGCTCGACAACTCCATCATCATCGTCAACCTCTTCCTCATCACCATCTTAATCCGAAGACGAATACGCATCAGCAGAAGAGAAAACAGAATTACTCTATGGTGCGGAGAACGCAGTAGCAAGAGGAGTACAGTTTATGCAAAACGTGAAAGTAAGTATGGATCTTTTGGGGAGAAGAATGGTCCCTCCATCATAATGGAATTTGATGTATACAAGAATAATTATATTGATGTTATAAGACGCGGTGGCAGGATAAGATTAATTACAGAAATAACAAATGAAAATCTTCATTATTGTAAGGGCCTTGTAAATATTGTTACCTAACTTCGCCACCTAGAAGGATTGATTGGTGGAATAGCAGTAAGCGAATCGGAATACATGTCTACAACGACCCTTAGATGGAAGCAGCTACTCACTCAAGTCTTTTATAGTAGTGCAGAAGAAGTCGTAAAACAGGGTCAGTATATCTTTGATACGTTTTGGAATAAGGCAATACCTGCCGATGACAGGATTAGAGAATTAGAAGAAGGGATAAAACCAGATTTTATAGAGACATTTAGAGATCCTTATGAAGTGCAAAAAATTGCATTCGATCTTATAAAACAAGCAAGTAAAGAAATTCTCACAATATTTTCAACTTCCAATGCCTTTGAACGTCAGAAAAGAGCAGGAGCGATCGAGTCGTTGAAGGAAGCAGCAAGTATACGCGGAATAAAAGTTAGAATTCTTACACCATTCGATGAAAGGATAAAAAAGCTAGCTGAAGAACTGGCAGGAGGAATAAAAAAAGAGACTACAGGTAATAATGATAGGGATGATGTTGCCTATGACAGCAGCAACACTACTAAGCACGTTGAAAACCTAGCTAGTAAGAACAACAACAATAATAATAACAATAAGATAAAAATTCGATTTATTGAACCTCAATTGCAGACCAAAGTTTCGATCTTAATAGTTGATAGAAAATACTCTTTATCTGTCGAAGTAAAGGATGACACCAAATCTACTTCTGAGAAGGCAATGGGATTGACTTCGTATTCTAATAGTAAATCTACAGTATTATCTTATGCTTCGATATTTGAATCCCTATGGACTCAACTTGATCTTTACGAACAACTAAAGAAATCAAATACGCAACAAGAAGTTCTCATAGAACGATTGAAAGCACAGGATATCTCACAAAAGGAGTTTATCAATGTGGCCGCGCACGAATTAAGAACGCCATTCAACCAATATTAGGTTTATCTGACATCCTTCTTTCTAAGAATGTAGATAGGAACACCATAAGGAACTACTTCAAGTGATTAAACGAAATGCAGAAAGACTAAACGACTTTCAGAAGATATACTAGATATCGCAAAAATTGAAAGTTACGCATTAAAAATGAATCGAGAACGCTTTGATTTAGGAGAAAACATAGATTGCGTTGTTAAGGATATTACAAGCCAGATCAAAGATAAATATGATGTGAAGATATCGTTTGTTGAACCAGAGTATCCTTTTTTTGTTGAAGGAGATAGGACAAGAATATACCAGGTTATTTCTAATTTAATATCCAATTCTGTCAAATTTACTCAAAGAGGTGATATAACAATTACAGCGGAGATTATTAAAAACAATAACGATAGTAATGATGATAAAGGGAGCTTGGTAATAGTAAGAATAATAGATAGCGGAACTGGCATTGATCCAGAAATTAAACCTAGGCTATTTTCAAAGTTTTCTACAACCTCTGACAGCGGCACAGGATTAGGATTGTATATTTCAAAAAACATAATCGAAGCTCACGATGGCAATATATGGGCTGACAATAACGCTGATGGAAAGGGAGCAACATTTTCATTTAGTTTACCACTTAATAATAACGGTTATCACAGCACTTATAATAAAACGTGACAGATTATTTGCAGTTAGTTCGCTTCCTCTCGTGCCTAGCGTTCTTGGGTAATGGCTATCCATCAGTTATTGCTACCGTGTAGAAACTTTAATGCATTTTGACCATCCTTTGTCAGGGATATCATATGACGTGAACCAAGTTTTTCAATCGAGATGAACTTCCACTTCAATAATAATGGTTCAATTATATTCTTATTCAATGACATATACCCAGCTTGCTCAGCATGTTCAGACTTCTCCTCAACATGGATAAGCTCTTGTTCTAAAGCTCGATCTTTTAATTCTTTTTTCGAGATCTTTCCACCTTTTCCCTTCTGGTTTATAATAGCTAGAGATTCAATCAGATTATCGCTAGGTGTTTCTATTTTGTATTCTGGTAGTGTAACAATTTCTTTCAAACCCTCAGTCTCCTGCTTCTTTGGAACGGTTGTGTACTTTTCAGGTACAGCATAATAGGGTTTTATCATTGCTGTATCTTTGAACATCATACATATCATCATTGAAGCAATAGCCTGAATTTTGCTTCCTACTGAGACGTTCACATAAATAGCATTTTTTATTTCAGTAAGAACTATGGTTCTTAGGGCCCTTAGAGTATCAAATAAATCTGTTCGGTCAGCCTTCTCAAATCTGTATTCGATGAGGCTCTTCTTGAGTTCGGTTGCTATTGACACTGGAAATGAACTGCCTTTGTCATCTTTAGGATCATCGTGAACTATAAGCCATATTCTGTCTGCTTTCATATTTTCCGCTGGAAGGACTATGCGATCCTGCTCGAATCCTACAGGAGCAATATGAATTCTTAGCATTGTCTCAGTAGAGTTAAGTGTAAGGCTAGTCATATTAGTATCACAACTCAGCTGATAATACTTAAATCTTTGGTGTCCGAACAGTATGAGTTAAGACTATGACTGACAATGCTGCTACGAATGCCGAACATATAGGTGTAGGTCAACCATTTGTTGACTCGCACTGTAACAAGAAACGATTGATTTTTTATATGGTGAGTTTTAATCTCCTACGGCGTTTGAGGTTGATGCTTAATGCTTAACGATATAATTAGCAAGTTAATAACTGAATTGAACGAGGGTATTGATGAACGGGATCTGGGTGGACCCTATTTTGACAGAATCGGTTACAAGGTCTTTCCATTTACAATAGATAAGTTCCACCAAATAAAGGGAGATAACACATCCATAAGAAATATGGTCTTTATAGATGGAGGCAATCAGGAACTGATAGGAGCACCAAATTTTTCTATTCAGTTAAACAGAATTTATTTTAATATTTTCAGCGGAAAGAAACGGATAATACAAAAGGTCTTGCCCAATAAGATAGAATTCTTTTCAGCCACCTTTTCTACACTTAGAAATAAAGAAATAGATTATGACACAATAGTATTTCCTGTAAAAGACGAGTGGAATAAGTATCTTCCGTTACAGTCAGATTTATCGTTCAGTGCAAAAGATCGCGCTAACTTCACAGGAACAATGAGAGAGGATATCCAGAGAGTTGCATCAATATCTAGAAGGTTTGCAGAATGGAATTATTCTCGTTTTGTCATAGAGGAAATACTTAGAGAAAATGACATTCTGATAGCCGACGGAACTCTCCAGGCCACATTTACACATGAAGACCGTTATTTATCCGGTACCCAAGCAAGTGCAATTAAACGAGGAGTAATTTTCTCGGGACTATCCAAGACAAGTTCGTTATTTACTACCACAGGTTTGTCTCTTATAGGATCACTTCATAAACTTCACAAAGATTGGGACATTGATTTTAACAAATGGTGTTACTACCCCGTTGCCGAGGGTTTGATCTCCAGTCATTCCGTAGTTATCTTCATTGTAAAGTTACATGAAAGAGCGGATCACATCTTTAGGTATGAAATAATTAGAGATCAGGCAAAGTCAATGACTGTTTCGGAGCTGTATGACATTCTAAACAATTTAGCATACATATCTACTGATTTGACCTTTCCAGGATATCCATATGGACTTGTAGACGCTGACGATAATGCAAGGGTAAGAAATGATGAAGTCGATGTTTATAGAATGTTGCTGCTTTCAGAGATATCAAAGCGAGGGTTATGGCGCAAATTTAGCAGACATATACTATCTACTGATGCTCATGATATTTTGAATACTTTGAAAGCAGGCGGTAGTGTTAGGTAGATAAAATAAAATGAATGAAGATTATTGTTGTGGAGAAATAATTACAGGAGAAACGACAAAACTTGTCATTAGGCAAAAAAGTAATGAACCAATAGAGATAGGCGATATACTTGTAGAAGATAGAAAAGATGGTAAAATCTTTTTGCAAGTTTTTGATCTTCTTTACGGGAGTCAGATTTCACGTCTGGGGTTGGAAAATATTTCAGGAATGAGCCTCGAAGGCATCGGCACAGGTTTAGATTGGATAGAGCCACATTTGAGAAATTATATCTTGGCTATCGCCAAATCAATTCTTCATATAGCTACTGTAGACAAGCTTCCTCGCAATCCAAAAGTTCTTCCCAATTTTATGGGCCCTGTCAGACGCCTAAAAGAACATGATTTGAACTTCCTATCAAAACCAAAAAATCCACTATATGTTGGTAAGGTGAGAACGGGCTCAAAGAGTCTAAATGCAGACATATATTTAGATGCAGTTGATGTGTTTTCGCATCATATTTTGGTGCCAGCAACCACTGGAAGAGGGAAGAGCAATTTGATTAAAATAATGCTTTGGAATGTTTTAGATAAAGATTTCTGTGGAATTCTTGTTCTTGATGCCCACAATGAGTATTATGGAAAACATAATTCCAAAGGACTGCGGGACCATCGAAAGGCAAAAGATTATCTAATATTTTATTCGCCTAATCCTACCCATGGTGGATACACACTTGTTATTAATCTTAGATCAATTCGACCAAATGATTTTCGAGGAATTACTGAACTTAGCGAACCCCAACAGGAAGCAATGGATCTTGCTTATAATACATATCACGAGGAGTGGATATCAATTATTCTTAAATCTGATAATGGGTTGAAAGCCGTGAAGTCTGGCACTTTGAATGTATTGAGAAGGAAATTTGATAATATACTTGGTGTTTACTTCGATTCTGATGATCAGCAAATCAAATGTCGCAATAAGAGTTTTAGCGATACTTTAGGTGAATCAACGATAGACGAAATTGTAAAAGCACTCCGAGCCGGTAAAAAGGTGGTTGTGGATACCTCAGTACTGGATGACCAGGCTGAATTACTAATAGGTGGTATTATTGCAGATAAACTTCTTCATCATTACAAGAAAGCAAAAGAAGATGGCAATCTAGAAAACCTGCCGGTCATTTCAATTGTAATAGAAGAGGCACCAAGGGTGCTGAGTGAAGAGGTCCTTAGATCTCATGGTAATAATATATATAGTGATATTGCAAGAGAAGGTAGAAAATTTAAAATTGGTCTCACAGCTATTACCCAGTTAACAAGCGTTATCCCGAAGACGATCCTAGCAAATATGAATACGAAAATAATCCTTGGTAATGAATTGGCTGTTGAGAGAAGTTCCGTAATTCAGAGTGCTTCTCAAGATTTGTCTTCTGATGATAGAAATATTGCAAGTTTAGATAAAGGTGAAGCCATAATCAGTTCAAATTTTACGAAGTTTGCAATTCCTATCAAGATACCGCTTTTTGAAGATATCGTAAAAGATTCACAGGAGCCTTCACGTCATAAAATAGGTGTAGTTTCATAATATTATGCTGCATAAATTTGCACATATAACAGATTGTCATTTAGGTGCTTGGAGGAACCCTAAGCTCAAAGAGATTAATCTTAAGGCCTTCGAAAGGGCAATAGCCATTTGCATTGAAGAAAACGTAGACTTCATCGCCATCACGGGAGATTTCTTTGATGTTAATGTACCCGAGCTAGATCATGTCAAACGGGCGGTAGAGATTCTGAGGCAAGCTAGAGGATACGGAATCGAGATCTATATGATTTATGGTTCACATGATTTCACTGCGAGTACGGTATCTATAGTAGATGTACTTCATAGTGCAGGATTATTCATAAAACCTGTTGAATTTGAGCAAATAAGAGACAAAATAAGATTAAAATTTATCCAAGACCAAAAGACTGTCTTTAAAATCACCGGGTTATCCGGAAGAAAGAGCGGCCTTGATACCGAATATTATAATTTACTTGATATGGGATCATTAGAATCTGAAGAAGGAATCAAAGTATTTCTTTTTCATGCACCGATAAGTGAATTAACTCCTATTGACCTTGCGCATGGAGAATCTATACCATTATCATTGTTACCAAAAGGATTCAAGTATTATGGAGGAGGCCATCTACACAGAAGAATTGAACATAAATATGATGATGGGAAAAGCATGATTATTTATCCTGGCCCATTGTTTGGATCCACATTTACAGATCTAGAAGATACTGCAGAAGGTGAAAAGCGAGGGTTTTATATTATCAATTATGATAATGACAATGAAACAATAAGGGCTAAATTTATAGAATTAAAAATAGCTGATATTATATTACACACTATTAATGCAAATCAAAATACTATCAAACAAATAGAAGATAAGATCTGTGCAGTAGTAGAACAAATACAGGACCTGACAAATAAGATAATTTTAATTAAAGTAAAGGGAACTCTGTCATCAGGAAAGCGAACCGACATCAATTTTTCAAAATTTGAAGAACAGCTATTGGCAAAAGGTGCGCTAGTAACTTTCATTAACAGAAATAGCCTTGTTTCTCCAGAGGCTGCGCAGGTAAAAGTTTTCTCTACAAGCATTGAAGACATTGAAAAAAAAGTGATCAAAGACAGAATATCGTCATTTAAGATTGATCCTGCTATAAAGGATGATAAAGTAAAGAATTTTATAAAATCGAAGCTTTTAGCTGAAAAAGGTGAAGATACAGCAAATCAATTATTACTTGCTCTGAAAATGGAAAAAATTGAAAATGAAACTGCAAGTGACTTTCAAACAAGATTATTGAATAACGCAAAGTTTGTCATGGAATTTTCAGACTTTAGATAAATAAAATGCTACTTAGAAAAATTACTCTAGAAAATATAAGAAGCTATAGAGAAAAGACGGAGATAAACATACCCACCGGAAGAATTCTATTCCAAGGTGACATCGGATGCGGGAAATCAACTATCCTATCTGCAATTGAATTTGCTCTTTTTGGACTAGGTGATATAGACGGCAACGCCCTTCTCAGATCAGGAGAAAAGGAAGGATCTGTTCTTCTGGAATTTGAGGTCAATAATAAAAATTATCAGATCTTTCGAAGCTTAATAAGACGTAACAATAAAAAGACAACACAGGAAGAAGGCTACATTATTGATGGAGATGTAATAACCACTTATTCAGTAAGTGAGATGAAATCGAAGATTTTGAAAATTATCAACATAAATGAAAAGGCACAGACTAGGACGACATCTGTAATCTATCGGTTTGCCATATTTACACCCCAAGAAATGATGAAACAAATTCTTTCAGAAATGCCAGAAAAGAGACTCGAGATCCTAAGAAGAGCTTTCAATATTGAGGAATACAGCACTGTCAAGAAAAATACAGAAATGTTACTAGGTTGGAGCAATGCAGAAATTCGTATAGGCTCAGAGATAACCAAAGATCTGCAGGAAAAAGAAACATTGCTGTATGAAATTAATAACAGAATTACCCTTTTAGTAACTGAGATAGGAAAATTTAATGAGGAAATATCTGAGATACAGATAAAAGTAAAAGAACTAAAAGGAAATATCGAGAATCTAAAACAGAAAGAAGTTCTTGTTTTGCAACTCCAGACATCTATCCCACACCTGAAGAACACAGTTGAGCGGAACCAAAATTCTTTGAATCAGGCACAGGATCGACTGATACATCTTAAAGATGAGTTGAGTTCCATCACCTCGAGAGAGATATTAATTAAGCAGTTAAGACCATCATATGAAGATTATCTTTCAAAAAAAGACAGAATAAAGCAACTGGAATCATCAGTAAAACTACATGATAACTTAGAGAAAGAACGGACAAAGATAGAACAAGCTATAGATAACACAAGGGGAAACTTAGAATCAGAAATAGATAGATTAACTGACGAAAAGAAGGCTGATACAGAAAAAATAGAGATGGAAGAAAAGTCTATAAAAGAAGCTTTAAGAATATTAGAAGAAAAAGAATCAGCCCTCAAGAGATCAATTGCACAGCTTCCTACATTAAGAGAAGAATCTGCCAATATTTTGTCTTTGCTGTCCAAACACATAACTGAAGAAATAACAATACAAGAACAAGCATCTAATAAACAAAGGGAGATTGAGAATATTATTAGCGTAGGAGTGAATGCGCCATGTCCTATTTGTAGACAAAAACTGAGTGTCGAGCATCTCTCAAAAGTTAAAGCTGAATTCGATCAAGAAAAACTGGGAGTAGAAGAACATATTAGATATTTAAAAAATACAATAGTAACTTATGAGCAACAGGCGAGTAAAACGAAAAGTCTGATAAGGAATCTTGAAAATGAAGAAGAAAATCTAAAAGCAATTCAGCGCGAGCTGGGCAAATTAAACGAGAAGAATAATGCAATAGAGAGTGGAAAAAAGACACTTCAATTAAAAGCGTCATTGATAAATGAAAATCTACAAAATCTTCATAAAGAAAACTATTCTCTTCGAGAAAGAAAAAGACTAGCAGAGATTTTAAGAGATATGGCAATATTAGCTAACGACAAAAAACTTTTTGCAGAATTAGAACAGACAATTTCAAAATATGAATTTGAAAAAATTGAATTAAGATATATTGAAAATATCCAGGAAATAAAAAGAAAGACAAAAATTGAAAAGGAAATCGAAGATGTTAATCTACTAATGGAGGCTTTAAAGATTGAACTTAATTTGGATCACCAAAAGTTACATGATGAGCAAACACTTCTTGATAAGAATAAAAATGCAATAAGCGACTTAAAAATATTGGAAGCAGATGTCGAAAAATCACAAAATGAAATTTCTGAACTAAGCCAGATGACTTCAGGCAAACGTTCAGAACTCAAACTCTTAGAATCAAATCTGAATCAACTTGAAAGAGAAGTTAAAGACAAAAGGGATCGTAACCAGAATAAACAGATCCTTCAACATACAAATAATTGGCTAGAGGAGCACTTTATTACAGCTGTTCAAGACATAGAAAGACATGTTCTACAAAACATAAACGAGGAATTTAACCAGCTGTTTCAAAAGTGGTTCAATATTTTAATGGAGACAGGCGATATAAATGTAGAAGCAGATACAAATTTTACACCAATTATAACTCAAAATGGCTACTCTTTAGGCATTAATAGTCTTAGCGGGGGAGAAAAGACGTCGGTTGCTTTAGCATACAGACTTGCACTAAATACTATGCTTAAGAAAATAGCAGGTATGGATAATGCCTTACTAATTTTAGATGAACCTACTGATGGCTTTGGAAAAGAACAGTTAGTTAGACTAACAAAAGTTCTAGATGAATTACAGGCTGCACAAATAATAATGGTATCTCATGAGCGTGAATTGGAGAGTTTTGTAGATAGAATATATAGAGTAACTAAAGATGGTAACCGATCTAGAATTAATGTATTAGGGTATAGCTAGCTTTTCTTTAATTTATTTAGGAATTGTTATAGCCGATGCGCTTGTAGACAAGACTCCAAGGTATCAAGACGATGACAAGTCTTATGACTTATTACGAGATTTAATGCCACAAACACACATAGAAGTTACTTGATTGGTCACTACAAGTTCTTCTAAGTACATGCCTGAAATTTTTTTATAGTTTGGCACGAAATTGGCGAGCAATAAGGTAGAAGTAAAGTATTGTCTTGTAGTTATTTAGATTAGTTGATGATGCGAATAGCATTGAATATGTGTTTACATCCGAATTACCCACATTAATGAAGACATCCTTGACGCAATTGCCCTTCCTCAGCTTGAATCCTGGCCCACACGAACCCTTGGCGTCTCCGCAATTTTCGTGGGAGTCATCACGCTTGTTGTCACCGTTGTTGAAATCAACAGTGCTATCTTCTTTCTGTGTATCTGTTAGTTTCGATTGTTCTTTAGGACTCGGGATATCATCACTCTCCTTTTTTTGCCTCAGCCGAAAGAGGGCTGGTAATAGCTTAGACCAATGATGCTGTGCCAGAAAAGATACGTTATAATAATGCTGAGAAACATTAGGCATAAGTTGTCTTTTAGAGGAGGATGGCTATCATGGCTACGAGGCAGCGATAAAGGTATAATAAATAAGATAGAAAGGCAAGCTGAAAATTTGGTCAAGATAACATCTGCATTAGTCGATTTAATATCTAACTATGAGGTTCTTGAGACAGACAAGAGAACATCGACAATTAAGGAATTTGAACGCGAAGGTGACAAATTAACACACGAACTGTTTATCATGATATCTACTACTTTTGTAACCCCCTTGGACAAGGAAGATATTTCCAGTCTTACTAGCGCTATAGATGAAGTCTTGGATTGCACTGATGGAACAGCCGACAGATTATTGCTTTTTAAAATAAGACCTAACACCTATATGTTAGAGTTCGCAAACACCTTGCTTTTGGCATCTCAGGAGATTTACTCAGCAATAAGTAAATTGAAAGAACTAAAGAACTCGCAGAGCCGGATAGTAGACAACTGTAGTAAGATAAAAAAATATGAGCATCAAGCCGATACCATATATAGGAATGGGATTGCAGAGCTATTTGAGACAAACGGTAATGCAATCGAAATAATAAAACTGAAAGATATTTACGAGAACCTAGAACAATCATTAGACAGATGCCAAGATGTAGCAGATATAATAGAAGATATTACTCTCAAGTATGGATAATGATAATAGCTCTAAAGAGAGATAGGAGCACGAGGTTCAGGTAATTTCTATATGACAGGTGGAGGAGGGGAATTCCTAGCTATCACGTTTGGGGCAATAGCAGCTGCTTTATTCTTTGATTTTGTTAATGGTTTTCATGATTCCGCTAATGCCATAGCAACAGTAGTTGGAACTAGAGTTCTCAGACCATTATATGCAGTAAGCATAGCAGCGGCGGCTAACTTTGTTGGACCATTTGTATTTGGCACTGCAATAGCAACAACAGTGGGAAAGGGAATTATCAAACCTGAGATTGCTACTGTCGAAGTAATTTTAGCCGGTCTAATTGGAGCAATAGTTTGGGATTTGATTACTTGGTATTTTGGTCTTCCTTCTTCGAGCAGCCATGCGCTCATCGGAGGCTTAGTTGGCTCAGCATTAATTGCAGGCGGATTGAACGTTCTAGTATATTCAGGTATTGAAAAGGTTCTAATCTTCATGATCGTTTCCCCAATCACAGGATTTATAGTTGCATTTGCACTTGCAATATTGATGATGTATTTCTTGCGAGATTCAAAACCATCGATGGTAAACCATATTTTTGGAAAGCTTCAGATAGTTTCTTCAACATTCTTTTCTTTAGCACATGGAGCTAACGACGGACAAAAAACAATGGGAGTAATTACAGCGCTGCTTATAGCGAGTGGTTATTTATCGTCAGATAAATTTGTTGTTCCAGGATGGGTTATCCTTAGTGCGGCAACAGCAATAGGAGCAGGAACATTCTTTGGTGGATGGAGGATTGTAAAAACTATGGCATTTAGAATTACTGAACTTAAGCCTTATCAAGGATTTTGTGCGGAGACTGGAGGAGGTGTAATCCTAACTGCGATGGCTGCATTAGGGATACCTGTGAGCACAACCCATGCTATATCGGGAGCTATTATGGGAGTGGGCTCAACAAGGAGATTGTCAGCTGTTAGATGGGGAGTTGGAAAACGCATTGTTTCTGCTTGGCTTATCACGATACCAGCTAGCGCAGCGATAGCAGCTCTTATCTCACTTATCTTTAAAAGTATTACACTTTTACACTAATACCTGTTTTGATATAGACGAACAGTTGTAGACCGACAAAGGAACGCCATATTAAGTACTAAGTTGATGTCGCATAGTTAAATAATGTGGAGCTTCCATAGTTAGCTTGACAATAATACCAAAGCTTACACAGGAAAAGAATTGTTTTATGAAAAGGTCTTTGGATTAATTGAATATGAACTCTTATTCTGTAAGTCAACTGCCCCATATCATTATTTAGGTCCAGCGTATATTATACCATTCTAGACTCGTAAGTATTAATGAAAGACGTAGCAGTATGTTGGAGTAATCATCCTAATGCTAGTGAGTTCATAGCTTCAGAAGAAAGATGCAGATTATCGCAAAATCACAAACCAAGTATTATGATTTCTGGCTGCTAAACTAACTATTGTCTATCTTTAGTTTATCCTAATTTATTGATAAGAGTTAATCATCTTTACAGCCATGATTTTATTAGCCTATAATCTTGTAACCCTGCGCTTTACTGTGTTGTAAATTATTCTTACTCCATTACTATCTCCTTTTGATTTGATAAATACTGCCTTTCCAGGTAGCCTTTCATATAGTTCCTTATCTGATGTCAAGAGAAGTACAGGAATATCGAGGTAAGAATCTACGATTCTGATTATATCGTCATCTGAAGTAGCAGTTGGGATAATGTCAAGATACCAATTCATTTCTTCATCTTGCAATTTCTTCACTAATTCATGCATATGTAATTTTCCCAGTCGTCGTCTTATTGATTCGTCTATTATCACTACAGCAACACAATCTTTCAAGGCCCTTCTGTTAGATAACACTAATAGACTATCATAAGTACCCCAATTTTTACTTGTTTTTTGCTAGCGCCGTTGAGTTATTTTGAGTATCTTCAGTATAATGAAGTCAAGAAAAAAGAAAATCCATACAATTGTAACAAAAACCACATTGCTTGTGAATACGAAACATGTGTAGTTAATTCAGGTGTCGAATTTCAGTTAGATTGTTAGAGACAAGAACTAATAAACCATATTCGGAGTTCCAAAAAATGATAATGCAAAATATTATGCAATAATTCTGTGGATCTTACCATCCACAGATATTTTACAATCCATGTATTACAATTATTTATTAACCCTAGCACCACCAAAGAAATTGTTGAGCATACTTACCACAAAGTCTGGCCGCTCTTCTGGAATATAGTGTCCTGAATTCGGTACTTTAATACCCCTGAACATTCTGAGCTAATATCTTCATACCATATATAATACTGGGCATAGTGATATTACCTCCTAATACGGGAATATATCCTCCTCCCATAGCAAGTACTGGCATTGTAAGCTTAGTCTTTGAATAATTCATATTCTGAATTGCATCCTGTGGAAAAGCTCGATAATACTCAAATCCGGCACGTAATCCGCCCGGAGCAGAATAATGGCTAACATATTCGTTGATATCCGCCTGTGTGATTGCAGCTGGATTATATGTAAGACCGCGATAAAACCATGATAAGAACGATTGTATGAAGCAGGCTGTGTAATTATTGCGAACATGCTGATAAGTTGTCAGCTTTAGAGTATGCCAACGAAGTAATAGCTGGTAGAATGCATGACCCAGTATTGTCATCTGAACTGGATAATGGCTTTAAATTTATAAAAATACTTTCCAATTGTCTGACTGATGGGCTATGATTATCGATAATCTATAATTATGTAGCAATTATATTCTGATTAAGCAGATGGACAAATTGGAGTCATCTTCTACTCCCACGGTTGATGTTAATGCTGTAATGAGGAGATCTCAAACCAGAGTTTGGAAAACTCTAGAAGGAGAACCAGAGTTTATTATTTCTGTTGCAGATACCCAAAATATTTTAGGAAAAGCTGCTAGATCAAAAATGAATTTTGTTATTTTGAATGTCGATCTTGTGGCATCAACAAAGCTATCTATGACCCTCCCTTTAGATAGACTCACAATGATGATTCAAGCCTTCAATCAGGAAATGTCACTTATAGTTAAAGATTTTGGGGGATTTATTCTAAAATATGTAGGGGATGCGGTTCTTGCATTTTTCCTTGTTCCTAGTCATCAATCTCAACCAAAGGTAGCATGTATCAGTGCACTAAACTGCGCAAGATGCATGCTTCAGGTGGCCCACGAAGGGATAAATCCGATTCTGAATCAATACGGCTGTCCTGTAATGAATGTGAGGATAGGAATAGACACTGGTGAAAATGCAATAATACAGAGTGGTTGGGACATTCACCCTGATATAACTAATGTAGAAAAAATTGGTAACAATAACAACATCTCAAAAGAACGGCTTCTCATAAAGAAACCAGTTTACGATGTTTTAGGCTACAGTACAAGTATTGCAGTAAAAATGACGGCACTCGCCAATCCTAATCATATGGTAATAGGTCAACTAGTTTATGATGTACTAGATGACAATCAAAAATCGCTTTTCAGACAGCTTACTGTGAGTCCCGAAATTTGGAGTTATGTTAACACCAATACTGGAGGGGCTATATATAATGTTTATACAAATAAGTGAACTAAGCAGATAATTGCTTAGCTCACTGCTTAATTACAAACCTTAGTATTGGTCTGTACGTCTATAATACCAATGGACAATTGATTAGAAAATAGAGATATGAAATGACATCTGAGACATCGATCGTCATCAATCTATATCCACAGATTATCCATCTATATCGAAAATCGCTAGACTCTAATTATTCTATTCGGAAGAAGATGGAAAAAGAACGTCAAGAGGTAGGGATTTCAGGCAAGTCTGTACAGACAGAATATAACGTAACCGATAAGGATAAGATGACAGAGTAGATACTAGAACTATTGGCTGAGTTTTCCATGAAATACGAGTTTAAAACTAAATTCAAGATGGAAAACAAAGAAGACACTTTCCTTTCCAATAGAAAGGTTCTCGTACAGAATAGCTACATAGTCAATCATAAATCATACAAACGTCCATCGGAAAAAATTCGTAACTATGATGGTGATTGGTACAATGCATGGCAATGTACCCAGTATAATTATAATTATGATAAACACGACTAGGCTATGTAATGGATGCGAAGGATACATCTACAATCCATGCTTCACGTTGGATGACTGTAACAACGTTTCTTATGATTGGCATTCTTACTAGCGGCACATTATTCGTTTTGACACTAGCATCAAATCAAAATCACGCTGCAATGGCACAAAAAACAAATCTGAAATCAGAATAAACGCTGTTGCTCCAGGTCGAGTTCGAGATGTAGTTATAACTGACAACACCTTATGTTCTATTTTTTTTATGAGATAATATTAATTCATTGACTGTATACTGAAAGCCTTCAATATAGGGAGAATTTTGAGAATCTTTTCAAAACTATCTCTTATCTGAACTCCAACGTTTTTAAATGGCAAATCAATTAATATTATTGGGTAAAGTTGACGATATTGCAGGATAATAATAAAGACTTATTCGTTACGGGAACTGAGGTCTGAGGATGCCTGATGTCTCCAGGGTCCAGACAGATAGCTCTAATCAGTCTCAGATCGAATCCAACAATATGTTAGTTGTTTCTGGTCTAGGCGTAACATCGCAGAATAAGAGAGTCCTTGAAGACGTAAGTTTCAAAGTCAAGAAAGGGACATCCCTTGCAGTCGTTGGTCCAAATGGAGGCGGCAAGACCACTCTGTTTAGAGCACTGCTGAATCTTGTCCCATACACCGGTACAATAAAGTGGAATGATGAAGTAAGAATCGGCTATGTTCCTCAGAGTCTTGTCTCTACGGATTTACCCATACTAGTGGAGGAGTTTCTTAGGTTCAAACGCAGAACAAATTATGAGACATGCCTAAATTCAGTCGGTCTAGAGAAGGCAATTCTCAGACAAAGCCTTGGTTCTCTTTCAGGGGGAGAGCTCCAGCGTGCTCTGATCGCATGGGCGATCGTGGACAACCCAAGCGTGCTCCTGTTTGATGAACCAACCTCTGGTGTAGACATAGGTGCTGAGGAACCCATCTATGAAAACGTGAATCATCTAAAAAGAGAAGCTGGAATAACGATTCTCCTGATTTCTCACAATATGCACGTCGTTATGCATTACTCCGATTACGTGTTAGCCCTAAATAAGGGCGTATTGTTCTTCGGCGATACAAAGAGCCTGACTCATTCGCAGCTATTGAGTATAATATTTGGAAGTGAGTTCGCTCTGACAGAAGAGGAACATTATAAAGAGTAGACAGTACTCTTGCTGGATACCATTACTTTAACTTTAGGTCTCATAGTTGGTGTATTTGTAGGCTCAACAGCAGGCTATCTTGGTTCGATAATGGTATCAAGGCACATGGCCTTGGTCGGTGATGCACTTTCGCATGTAGCTCTCCCTGGCCTTGCGCTTGGAATATTGTTCAACTTCAATCCGTTCATTGGTGCATTCGCATTTTTGGCGGCAACGGTAATTGCCACGTGGTATCTTCAAAAATCAACAACTCTCTCATTCGAGGCAATCATAGGAGTAATCTTTGTTTTGGCGCTTTCGGTTGGCATTCTTATCACCCCAAAAGTAGATCTCCTCGAAGCGTTGTTTGGTGACGTTTCGAAAATAACTCTCATGGACACAGTAATAACTGTTCTAGTGTCTCTCGTCGTGATTTTCGTAATAAAGAAAATTTACGAGAAATTAATCATTAGCATGATTTCTAAAGAACTCGCCGTCGCAAACCGGATAAAGGTCGAGAGGATAAATTTGATCTATCTCTTGCTAGTCGCTACAATAGTGGCAGTAGGAATAAAGGAGGTTGGAACGCTGCTAGTCGGAGCGGTAGTGATAGTTCCTGCAGCCGCAGCAAAGAATATCAGCTCCACTCTATCTGGTTATTCCATCAGGTGTGGTTTTATCAATCTACGTGAATGTCCCAGCCGGGCCACTTGTCGTGATAGTGGGCACGGTTATCTTTGCTGGAAGTGTCGCGATAAACTTGCTTTCAAAGACACTTAAGGCCAGAGTATCCGCAGCATAAATACGTCGAACATAACGTATAAGCTGAATGAATGCGTACTTGTGTACGCAGTTTCCTAGTGAATGAGGAGCGTTGAGCTACCATCATGATGAAACACCATTGTCAAGTTAATCAACTAATGCAACTTTGATATTGGCTAATTGCGGCATATTTTATATTTTTAGATTATTGTCTATTTTCGGAGATACACCTCCGTGCTTTAGCCCAAGTTCTATCACTGCATATTTCACGCCCGCTTGCATAAATTCGCTTGTCCATCATAGCAACATGTTTGGTGTGCCAAACATCGAAAGTTTTGTCGCTTTAAAGATAGCAGCAGTTGAGATATTGATCTCAAAAAGAGGAAATATCTTAAGTTGAAGAATACACGCAATCCATCTATTGCATAAAACAATCATTCTCTTTAATACTGTAAGAGATAATAGAAAAAGTAGGAAATGATGTGACAGATCTAAAGGAAGGTGACAAAGTGGTTGTCTATAACGTCATATTTGATGGTACATGCGATATGTGTCTTGATGGATATGAAATGTGTTGCAGAAATGCTGGGATATTAGGTGTTATTACTAATGGCGGTTTTGCGGATTACCTCTCAGCATCAGAAAAAAATGTGTTTAAAATCAAGCGTTAACATTAACATAAAGTAGACTTCTGAGTGTAAGCTCGAATGGCAGACCACCTGGTTGTAATGATCTTCCAACAGGGTTGGTTTAGTAAATATTCCTTACTGTATATGAGGCGCCATCTTAAATCACAATGCCGTTAAATATTTCATAGTTTCGGATGTCCATCTAGACACAAGACTTCAAAACTACCTCGTTGCTTATTTTAATCGAACTATTAGGATTGAAAGATTGCAGTACATACTAATGATATCTCTGATTACTTAAGTTTGAATTGAACTATTAGGATTGAAAACCGTAAAGGCTTCTAACTTAGAACACCGGAAGGGATAGGTTCTTGATCTAATAGATATACAGCAACAACTAATCTGAACTGCTTCTAGTGTTGTCTTGTCTATTGACTTTTAGTCCCTAATCAATTAGGCAAACTCTTGATAGTTGAATCAAGGTTTATTCTTAATTTTGAAAGAAGGTCTTTAAACTCCCTAAGCTCTGAGCGAGTCGATATTGCCCTAAGTTCTTGTGCGCCTGTAGTACCAAACAACTCATTGAAATCAAAATTGCTCGTGCTCTTTACAAATTTTAATAATCTTACCCTAGTTAACTGATACAATATCTTGTCAATGTCTGGTATATTGCCATCATCCTGAAAGAGATTTTCTAGTAATAAATCCTTCATCATTTTACTCTCGTTTTTCTTACGTCCTGCTGGATTGGGTACCTGCTTAATAAAGTCACGATACATTCTTCTCCCATCGTCATCAAACTGTGCATTTCTAATAGCGTCTAGATCCATTTCTAGAAATGTTGAGGCGTATGCCGTACCCTTATGAGTTGGCTTAAAGATAAGTTTACTTTTTACCCAATTTGGATTATCTTTTTCGCTATATACTAAACTATGCTTAATTAATGACTGTAAACTTTGCAACAATGTGATTCTATCCCTGTCTGTTGCCTTCGATAAAGTTTTGTAGTCTGCGTTCCTTCTCATACACACATGCTTTAGTATTTCTTTCTGTAGGTCTGTTATTTTTATCCCTCGATTATTGTCGACTTGCCCCATGAAATACCTGAACAATGCTAAAACATATGTTTTGCTTAGTCATTGTTGTATAGCATACATGTTTGTAATCTATACGACATGCTTATAAGTACGTGGCCGCTTATAAGATGCATGCCACCAAAGTTCCAGAACGTTTCGTCGCGTCGGCGAGGGGGATCATAATTTTTGCCCACCTCAGACCATGACAGATTCCTTTCAAAAAATACTGTCCCCCCCATAACTTCAAAGCATTCGAAAAATCATAATGAAAGTCCTATACAGCAAGACGATGATCCGCCAGTTTTTTCATCACAGAAGGGAATTATGGATTACGCAACGATCTATGGCATAAGGAGTAGGACAGGCATTGATGAAGAACAAATGGGCCTATTTGTAATGAAAGAACTTATCGACAATGCACTTGATTACCTGGAAAAAAATAATCTCGTAAGAAAAGAAGTGAAGGTTTTTGTCACAAAAGAACCTAGTTACATTAGGATCAGAGTCCTTAATTCAGATCAACCAGCATCGTCATTAGGATCATCATCCACCTCGTTATCTGAAGATATGATCCGATCAATCTTCAACTTTGACAGCTTCTATAGTACCAAGAGGAATCTTTACAAAATCAGTAGAGGTGCCTTGGGAGATGCACTGAAGGAAGTAGCATGTATTCCTTATGCAATAGCAGATCGATACGATATACAAGGGTGGCAAGAACCATTAATCATAACAACGAGTACTGGAAAGAGGTTCCAGATCAAAATTCAAATAGACAAACTCGAACAGACAATACGTTCAGAGGTCAAGGAGATTGTAGAGTATGACAGACAAGAAGAACAAAAGAAAACAACTCAAGACCAAAACGACGCTGGTGGATATACAGAGTTAGAGGTCCATATTCCAGAAATTAACACCCTTGACCTACTCCACAACAAGCTTAAGGTACTCTTTTTGCGATATGCTCTGCTTAATACACATGTGACTTTTCATTTTGAATTTCCAGGGTCGAATAGAGGACGAGATGACGCATCTGATGCTAATATTACTACTGTGATAGATCTACCTGTCCCAGGAGCTTTCGCAGTACCGACTAACCAACAACAGCAGCAATCGGAGATTAATCATCATTGGGGCAACCTTAGCAGCATCCATTATTACAGTTTGTCAGATTTTAAACGATTTATTCTTGGCATTAGTCAAGAAAATGAAAATATATCGGTGTATGACTTGATTTCCAAGAATCTTAGGGAAGCAAGCAATATCCAGAAAGGCAAAATACCGTCTATAACAATACGCGAGTTGAAACAAGATCAGCAAAAGATTCAGAGTCTGTATACAATATTAAAAAATACCCTGCCGCCTAAAACAAAATTAGAAGTTCCTTTCGACCTTAAAATTAGACAACAATCATTTCATGATAGAATAGAAATGTTAGGCTATAAGGTGACCAATATAAAATATAGAGCGAAGCATGTATACCACAAGTCAGAAGACGGAAACATTTCATTTCCTTTTTTGTTCGAAGTAGCAATAGTTAACACGCAATATTCACCATACTGGTTTTTGCATGTAGAAGGAATTAATTGTTCTCCGACATATAATACATTTCTAGCTTCCTCCTCAGCTGATACCTTCGTATGGAAAACTAGAAGTAAAAGCAACAAAATTAACAAAGCAAGAAACATTTTTGAGATACTCGAAAAGTGTGGGTATTCTTATATTAAAGAAAAATGTAAGCACCCTAGGGCAATAGTAATTCTCAATTTAGTCACACCAAGAGTAGAATACAAAAGTTACGGCAAGTCAGATATTTATTTAGAGCCTTTTGCAGATACTGTAGCTGACACAGCGTACAGGATTTCATCTTCTGATGGTAGAAATAGTTTTGCCTGTGGCGATAATGGTAGTCGTAATACTAATAATCAACTAACAGCTGAGGGATTGTTAACTTCACTATTAGAAGAGAGACTAAGTCAAGTACAACAAGACCCATCTCTAAAGCAAAAAGACAGATGGACACAAAGCACGGTCTTTTATAGATTAAGACCAATCATGATTAGGAATCATATCACAGTAACAAGAAGGCATATTACAAGTCGAATAAAAAACATTTGCGAAGAAAAACTCTACAAGAAAAGAGAAGAACTTGGTATCATAGCTGCTGATAGAGCTCAACTATTTTTTAGAGGAAGATGGCATGACGTTGGATTAGACGAACTTCCTTCACTTATGAAAATGGGAACTGATTTACTAGTGATTGAAAAGGAAGGAGTCGCAGAGGTCTTATCTCCATATGCTGATAAGATGGGAATTGCACTTCTTAACACCAGAGGCTTTCTTACAGAGTATGCTACAATGTTGTCAAGTCTTTCAAAACAACAAGGATGTAATGTGACAATATTGACGGATTTTGATGTGTCTGGGCTTTTGCTAGCTAGAAAAGTCCCAGATATATATAGAATAGGAATTGATTTTGATACTCTTGAATATATGAGACTAGATTCTAGCGAGATTGAAGAAGATTATACTCCTGACAACAATCATATAAAACCACTCGAAGAGATTGCAGATCAAGAGGGAGACGATGATCTCGCCGACTATCTCCAATTTGTAAGCCATAAGAGAATCGAAATTGATAGTGTACTTGCAAAAGTTGGAAGTAAAAGATTTTGGGATTTCCTAGTCAATAAGATTAATGAAAAATTTCCAACGAGGAACTATAATCGTGCAATTACCATCCCAAAGCAAGTACTACCAACTGTGCTAGAAGAGTTAGTTGAATTAGCTACCAAAAAAATAGCTTCATTTCTAAAGCCAGAGTACGAAAAAATAACAAAAGAACTTGTACAGGTATATGGCTTTATCACAGTTGACATAAAAGAAAAAGAGGCAGAAATTGTTAAGAGACTTAAAGATAAAATTGAAACAGATGCTGTTGAATCAGATAAAGATCTAGATTCTTTTATAAAGAAGATCAAAGATATGAGAGAAGAAAAATTATCAACCTGAAATATTCCTATTGATGTAAACTAAGAATAGCCGAAAAGTTATTAAAATAAGTGGGAACCTAATATCATACGATGATAACCTTTCAACGACAGTGACAAAATGCAGGTAATCTAAGTACTCCATCACGTACAAATGTACATAGAATTAATTGGCTATGATTTTTAATTATCTATTTGGAAACTGATACATATTAGCACGAAAGACTGCTGTATTATATGGAGAAACAAAACTAAAGAAGATATCAAAAAAGCTGGAAATCCTGCTCCTATATAGACCATTTATCTCCTGTAGCTAGCATGTTATGCTAATAGTTCATATTGGATATGCCTTTATTTCCAGACCTCATAGATAGACTTGCCCCGGCATACATAACACATGTCTCGATTGTTATGGGGAACCCCCCAAGAAGCGCATTTGGTTTGGATATGAAAATGATATTGCGGACCTGGCCCCCTATCCTCCAAATCGCTTTGGGGCTCACACGACCAATTTATTTAAACTGCTATAAGAGAGCAATTATGCTTCGTTTCCTTACGGGGCAGTGCAAGGGCAATGAGCGAGAACCTTTTACTTTAGTTAAGCAATGCTAACTAGGTATGATATGCATTATCTTTCTTGACAAAATCCGATATGATGACCAAATCGTCCGGAGGATGAATATGGATCTTCAAGTCGCAACCAGGTTGCGATATTTTTTATATTGCGTTTGACCGCTCCTCGAAACCATTAAAACATTTGTGACCTTGTTTAGATATAAAGTAAGTTTAGTCTATTTGTTTGAATTATGATATTATTATAATATTTATAGATGACTGTTGATTATAAGAAAAAATGAACGAGATAATCACCACACAAGGCGAACCTCAAAGCACGTCTACTTCAAATCCTTTCTTATATGTTCCAAAAATGATGTTTTTTGTAAAGGGTAAAGGCATCCATAAGGATCAGCTTACAAGTTTTGAACTGGCCTTGCGAGATGCAGGTATAGCAGATCTCAATCTAGTTTCCGTATCAAGCATAAAACCATCTAGATGTAAAATCGTAAGTAAGCAAGAGGGAAGGAAATATCTTGTTCCTGGACAGATTGTCTTTAATGTAATGGCAAGGTCTGCTACTGATGAACCAAATAGATTAATCGCTGCATCTATCGGTCTAGCCAGACCAGTTGATGACACTCAGTATGGATATTTGTCAGAACATCATTCAACAGGAGAGACAGCTCAGAAGGCTGGCGATTATGCTGAGGACATGGCGATGGAAATGCTTGCTTCAATAATCGGTTTGCCAGACGATCCTACGCTCGCATGGGATCAAAGAGAAGAACAATGGAATCTATCAGGTAAGATTTACAAAACACAAAACTTCACTCAGTCAGCTGAGGGATATAAAGACGGCTTATGGACCTCAGTAGTAAGTTCTGCGGTATTGATATTATAACCATGTGGTGACATTGATTTTGGTGGGGAGTATTACAATAGGGACTTCAGAACAATTCCTTTGGTCTCCATACATTTACCAATTGTCCTTTTATCTTCTGCCTATTAAGCTCAACCCAATCTTCTATTAGTAAAGTTATATGAGCAAGAGCACATGTTGGCATCAGGATATCTAGTGAACTTGTGAGCATTTCGATCGTCTGTTCTACCGAGGGGCTATGCCCTACTAATAATACAGTATTTTGTCTATCAGAAAGCTCTTCCATGATTTTAAAGTAACCTACCACTTCAGATGTATACATAGATCGATTAAGAGCAATTTCTCCTTTATATTTACAGGCTTTAGCTACGAGTTCCGCTGTCTTTTTAGCTCAGACTGCAGTTGAGCTTAGGATAAGATCCGGCATTAAATGTTCATGTCTGAGTAACTTTCCCATGCATGGCGCATCATGGATGCCACGTTTATTAAGCGGTCTATCATGATCTGGTAGAGTAGATCGCTCCAGCTAGATTTAGCATGACGAAGAAGAAGCAGAGTCTTCATTACTAATATTTACAACATGTAGCATCTTATCCTATACAGCTTGTAGACGTTCTAGGTGTAATGACATCGATTGAGCCCCGAGAAGGACACTCGCGGATTATCTCTTTTATCATTTGTTACGCTCCCTTGCGATTCTACGATAGCTTTCAATAGCCTCGGTGATCATTTTCTCTGCTACGTTTTTATTCTCCCAACCTATTATATTCACATACTTGCCTTCCTCCAAATCCTTATGATGTTGAATAAAATGTTCAAGTTTGTTTCGAATAGGTATTGAAATACTTGTCAAATCAGTAAGAGCGGAATAAGTATTACCGACTTTTTCAACCGGAGCTGCGATGATTTTGGAGTCCTGTCCATCTTGATCCTCTGTTAGTAGAATTCCTAAAGGATGGGCTAGAATTATGGACATTGGCAGCAGGGGATCATCTCCAAGTATAAAAACGTCAACTGGATCTCCATTACTCTCTCTAGTCATTGGAATAAAACCGTAGTTGAGAGGATAAACCATTGATGTAGGAAGCTTTCTATCCACTAGAAGTAATCCGCTTTCAATATCAATTCATATTTGATATTGCTACCCTTTGGAATCTCTATTATTACATTAACATTCTCAGGAGGATCCTTACCGATCTCACAGAATTTATGAAGGTCAAACCATTTCTAACAGATACAAAAAGTCATAGAAAAACATTATGAAAATGAAGAGATTGAGAACCCTAGTCTTTTCACCTAATGTAATGCATTATGATTCGGGTGAATATGTTTTTCCTAAAAATAATACTAATAATAATTATGATAACAATAATCCATACGGGATGCCAGTCTCTAATAATCTGAGTTACGGTTTTGCTTTGACCCAAAAAGGGAAGTCACATCTAGCTTTCAATGGAAAAAGATGATGAAATTCCAGAGGATCTAAATTTGGATATAGCTGCAAGCTAAATCCCAAACAAATCAAATTAATAGCTTAAACTGGCGCTATCAGAATAGAACTGCAAATTCAACATTGAAGACATTAGAGGGGCCTGGTACGATACTATTGCAAAGCAAAGAAATGGAGGAATTCTTTTAAAGGAAAGACGAGTCCTAACCCTAATCTACAAATTCTTTATTCATCTCCCATAAAGTTACACGACTTTTGTATTTGTAAAGCTTGTAGGAGACAGTAGCTAAATAGATAGAGATTTTGGAAGGATACAAAAGGAATGGTAAAGATAAAGAAATGAGCAAAGCTTTTAGAGCCTAACGAAAAGGAGTAGTAAAGCCGTGGAAGCAGTAGTCTAACAATGTTTATTCTTACGCTATAATAATTCAGATATAAGGGTCATCAGATCTTTATTGCAAACCTTAACTACTACTGCTCTGAATAGAAATCATTATGGCCGCTGCTGAAAATGTCAGAGCTACTGCCAAAGAACAAAAGTTCGAGTGTAACATATGCAAAAAGGTCTTTGATAGCTTGTACATCATGAACTACCACAAGCTATTAGAACATAGTGAATCTAAACGACCACCAGTAGGAGTCGGATAATTAACCAGTTGATCACAATCTGATCTTTTTTTCTTCTAGAGGTGTGTCTAAATAGTATGGGCTTCAATCGAAGACTTTGATATGAAGAGTTTTCCTTCGATTTGACAATATTGGCTCAGATACTAGTTTTGGTCTCTTATGATAAGAGTTGAAACATGAAACATGAGGAGTTGCAATATCAATTAGTCGCCTTCTGATTGTCACAAATGTTGTTTTTAGGACGTCAAATTGGTTCAAAAATGATGAATATATCCTTCTTGTCTTAATTGAGCGCGGATCAGGGCTACGAGTTAACGGTAAGTTGGGGCATGGAATCCAAGCTGTCGTTACAACAGGGTCCATGTAACATATTATATAGAAACAAGTGCCTCTGCGTACTATGTTACAATCCACTACTACTTCTACTGATATGGTATTCTCTATTGATTTAGAAACTTTTCTAGATAAGGCAGAAAGATATTCGAAAGGTAGACAACAGGTTAGATGATTATACTAAAAACCCTAATGAGGAAAATATCCACGATATTCGGACTGCCATCAGAAGATTACAAGCTACGGACATATCACTTCCCAAAAAGTTACGGAAGAAAAAGAAGATAAGGGAATTTGTGATAAAAAGTAAAGAGCTTTTTAGAATAAAATAGCAAAATCAGAGATTATGATATCATCTCCGAAAAGCTGTCCAAAGATGTGCAAAGCTCCCATCAACAACAAAATATAGAGCTTTTGCAAAAATTATTGAAAAGTCAGAGAAAGCGGATGCTTAATAAGGCAAAAGGCATTGCCTTAGAGTTAGGAAAGATTAGTGTTCCCAAGCTTCGTGACAGTGATATTTCACAGAACAAGCTGGAGAAGAGATTTAACAGCATTGCTAATAAATTTGCAGATAGAATAAAGAAAAATTTTCCTATCGTTGTTGCCAATAGTCAAAAGATAAGAGAATTGCATGAAATGCGCAAGGATTGTAAGAAGCTACGTTATCTAATGAAACTTTTACCGGAGAACGAGAGTAACAGCAAGAATAAGATATCACACATGATAAAAGAATTAGAAAAGGTTCAAAACATGTTTGGAATCATTCATGATTATGATACCACAATAACATATCTAAGACATCAAAAGCGAAAACGATCAATCAAACCGTTATCGAGAAAATAGCTAAAAAAGACAGGACAAGTATGAACAATTTGTACTATACTACAAAGGGGATCGTGCAGATACCAGTGACAGTTCGCTATTTTTCACGCAAGGCTCAACACGTGAATGAACACAATATGATAATCAATCATGTACGTCTGTATATTTGATGATCGACTATATAATCAACGTCTGGGACTCGAACTGCCGGTCGTGATATAATATACAGAGTCTCCAATATAACAAGCATGATCCGAAATGCGTTCAAGATATCTTAGTATTAATAAGGCAGAAATATAGCAGCGCGGATGTGCGGATTTTTTTGCAGCGTCTGTTTGGGGAGAAGTAACTTCACGTAAGTATTTTCTATACAGCGCATCAACAGTATCGTCCAATTCATATAGTTTTTGTACTGCATCCTTGTTTCTGGATTGTAGTGAGCTAAAACTTAGCAGGATCATTTCTCTAACGGTATCTGTCATTTCTATAACTGCCGATTTGTCGCAATCGCTGATAGAACCCATTGTCTCAAGTACATCCACAATATCATAGGAATAGCGGCCAAATCTTGAAAATCCGTATGAAATCTCCATACAAGATCTGATGAATCTAAGATCAGTAGCAACAGGCTGATAACGTGCTATCAGTTCTATTGCCAGATCTGCTACTTCATCTTGCAGTATTCGAAGTTTTTCGGACTGATCAAAAATATGTTTCTTTATTGCGGCGCCGCTTTTGTAAGATTCAATAGCATCAAATACCGAACTCTCAGATAATTTGGCCATGTCCATGATGATATTACGTATTCGATCGATTCCAAGATCTAAAAGCCTAGTCAAAAGAAAAACGATTTTATCCGAATTTACCTGATATATAACGCTCTGTTAACTCTTTTTTGGGATTCTCAAAAATCTGCTTTGTAGGACCGTACTCAATCAACTCTCCAAGATACATCAAGGCCGTATAGTCTGAAACTCTAGCCGCTTGTTGCATGTTGTGAGTTACGATAATTATTGTAAGATCTTTTTTCAATTCATGGATGAGTTCCTCTATTTTAGATGACGCCATTGGATCAAGAGCAGATGTAGGTTCATCCATAAGTAACACCTCGGGTTGCATGGCGAGTGCTCTTGCAATGCAGAGGCGCTGCTGCTGACCTCCTGATAATCCTATCCCCGGTTTATCCAATTCATTTTTTACTTCTTCCAAAAGGGCAGCACCTTCTAAACTTTGCTTGACAATATCTTGGATCATTTTCTTGTCTTTTACACCATTAAGCTTTAGCCCTGCCGCTACATTATCATAAATACTCATAGTTGGAAAAGGGTTGGGTTTTTGAAAAACCATTCCAATACGTCTTTTGATGATTACAGGATCGACACTTTTATCATAAATATTCGTACCATCCAGTATGACCTGGCCTTTAGCATATGCTCCCGGTGTCATCTCGTGCATACGATTTAGGCATCGAATCAAAGTTGTCTTACCGCATCCTGAAGGACCAATGAATGCAGTAACCGAATTCTCTTTAACATCTAAATTGATGTTCTTCAAGGCTTGTTTAGTTCCGAACCAGGCATCAATCCCTCTAATAGATACCTTGTAATTAGGTTCTGTGACTGTCTTCAAGGATCTAGTTAGGTTGTTCTCGGTAATTTCCTCAATGTTCAAGACCAATCTGCCTTGTCACCTATATGTTCAGCTCTCAAGCTAATTATTCCTTGTCTATATGGATAATATAGAAGCATATAGACTAGATAGTTGTTCTCGTCACCGTAAATCCCTTTTTCTGCGCTAGAATCCTCAGGCTTATACTTAAAGCAAGAACCATAATCACGAGTATGAGCGCTGCTCCCCAGCCCGCTGCATGAGCAGATTCGTATGGCTGTGAAGCCAATCTCCATATTCTAAGAGGAAGTGCGTCAACTGGACCTGTTAGACTGCTGAAAAAAAGGCTAGTTCCTAATATTGTCATAATAAGTGGTGCAGTTTCTCCAGCTATTCTGGATATAGATAATATTATTCCTGTAAGAACTCCACTTTTTGCACTTTTTAAAACTATAAAGAGCGTAATTTTCCATTTGGGTATCCCAAGAGAATACCCTGCTTCGCGAATTGAGTTGGGAACAATTTTGAGCGTCTCCTCAGTAACTCTGACAACAATAGGTATCATAATTATTGATAAAGAAAGGGCGCCTGCCCAAACTGAAAACGAGCCGATGGTAAGCACAAGTACTATGTATCCCACTATTCCGACTACTATTGACGGCAAACCAGTAAGAACATCGTTGAACAGCCTAACTGCAGATGGGAAGATACCCTTACCTGCAAATTCTGATAAGTAAATCCCTGCGAGTACTCCTACCGGTGCTCCTATCAAAGATGCCAATCCGACTACAATCAAGGTTCCCTGAATAGCAGGACCAATACCCCCGCGCCCTGATATTAAGGACCCCGGTGGCTGGGTCAAGAACTCTATACTGATAGCCGACGCGCCATTCTTTATCACTTCTATCAAGATACTTGCTAATGGAACTATGGCAGCTATGACGCACACTATTACAAAAATGGTAACGATCTTATCCATGAATCTGCGTCTAGCGGAGTACTTTAACATAATGTCCTGTAATTCATGTTTATGATCATGTCGCTCTGTACCTCTCTTAGACGACATCATTCTTTCACGCCTGGGCTGACCTTTATCATCCTTGAAACGAATAAAGTGGCAGAAATATTGATTATCATGGTCAAAATAAGCAGAACAGCTCCAAGGCCAATTAAGGCCGAGAGCTGCAAATCAGAAGATGCTTCGTTAAATTCGTTCGCGATTAAACTGGATAATGTCTGACTTTGAGAGAAGAGCGAGCTGGGTATGGCAGATGCACCAATTGCATTTCCAATAATTAGTGTAACGAGCATGGTCTCCCCCATCGCTCTTCCCAAGCCTAGAAAAGCAGCTCCTAATAATCCAGACTTCGCGTATGGGAATATAGTCATTTTCACCATCTCCCATCGAGTAGCTCCCAAGCTATATGCAGCCTCCCTTTGAGAATCTGGCACAGCCTTCATTACTTCACGAGAAATTGAAGAAACAATAGGTATAATCATTATCCCTAGAACTATTCCTGCTGTGAACACATCAAGACCAAAGGGGGTTTTGGCAAAGAAAGGGATTGATCCTCCAAATGCATTATGCAAGGGCATTTCAATCAAATCCCTTATCCAGAATCTGAAAACAAAGAGAGCCCATAAATGATACTTGGAACAGCTGCGAGCAACTCTATAACAAAAGATAGTGGCGTGCTTATCCTCGACGATGCTATCTCTGATAGAAATACAGCAACTCCTAAACTGATCGGAACGCCTACTGCCATAGCTAAGGCCGAAGTGATAAGTGTTCCAATAATGTATGGCAAGGCTCCATATGACTCCCTGCCCTCTACAGAATTCCAATCTGTGCCTGTAAAAAAACCAAAACCTTCAAGAGAAAATATCTTCATAGAACCGTTTCCAACTGCAATCGCAACAAGTGCAAGTATGAATAAGGTAAAACCAGCAGCGCCTATGACTATGCTGTGAAATATCCTGTCTCCCTTTCGCCTTTCATGCATGAAAAATGAGGACAAGTACTTTTTATGTTGTATGTTAGAACCTCTAATAATACCTCAAGCGCCTCGCTTTAATACATCAAAAGTATATTCGTTTTGTTATATTACGTTTACATATAATAATCAGGTAGTTCAAAATAGTCTATATAGAAAAAGAAAGGTCAGGCACTCCTATAGAATGAGGAGTAGTCAGCCTGGTACCAATGCTACTCTTGCAATTTGGTTCACGCTGCTATCTGATTACCTTTGAATGTCAATGACTTCAATGTATCTTGGTTAAGTTTGACAACTTCATCAGGCAATGGTACATATGATAGATCAGGGGCAAATTTCTGTCCATCTGTGATCGCCCATTTGATGAAGTCAACCAATGCCTTTGCCTTTGCATCGTCAATTTTTGGGTTAGTACTCAACTCCTTGTATACTAGTAGATATGAGAAGCTTGCAATGGGATATGTGTCTGCTCCAGGGGCATTAATTAGTGAAACTGATTCCCATGATTTATCGCCAGCAGGAAGAGACTTTCCAACAGCAGCAGCTGCCGCCTTTGTTGATTCTAATGTCGGTTCGATGAATTTACCTGCCTTATTTTGCAAATAGGCGTATGGCATCTTTGTAGTAAGGGCATAAGCCAGCTCTACATATCCAATTGTATGAGCTGTTCCTTTAATTGCATTTGCAACACCTTCATTACCTGGAGCACCTATGCCAGTAGGCCACTGTACTGACTTTCCATGCCCAGCTGTTTGATTCCATTGTGGACTTTCTTTAGAGAGGTAGCTTGTCCAAACGAAAGTAGTACCAGAACCATCTGCTCTATGAACAACTACAATATCTGCTGCAGGTAGCGATAAGCCAGAGTTTATCGACTGGATTTGTGGATCATTCCATTTTTTGATTTTTCCCAAGTAAATATCTGCAAGTACTGGGCCTGTCAATTTTAGTCCTTTATTAGGAACAGTTGGAATATTATACGCTGCTACTATTGAGCCGATAGTCTCCGGGATATGTACTGCTCCAGGAGCTTTCTTTTGTTCCGATGCCGAAAGAGGAGCATCAGTAGCACCAAAATCAACTGTCTTTTCAGTAAATTGTTTAATGCCCCCTCCACTGCCTATAGATTGATAATTGATATTTACATTTGGCTTGATTTTTTGGTATTCAACGCGCCAAGTATCAATCAAAGGAAAAGGAAAAGTCGCGCCCGCTCCGTTTAGAGTTATTTTGTTTTGAGCATATACTTTTTCAGACACTGTCATTGGAATAACTGCGACTATGAGGATAATGGAAACAGCAAGTCCAATTATCATTTTTTTTTTGTGCATTACTACCCACTCGACTGTTAAGTATTAATAAGTTGAGCCCATAGTTATAGTAGTATAGATGTTACTATAGGAATTATATAGATATCGTGTAGACCTAATAATAAGCTTAATCAGATTTACGTTATTATTATCGGCATCGGCATCAAGCAACCCTTGATCCTCAATGCCATATAAAATTCCAGATAGAGATTCTTTATCCTGGATACCTTACCTTGACCGTCGTTATCTTGACCGCAGAGGTTTCAGAGACTGCAAACAAGACAAATTTGATCCATAACCATTGTAACCCCTAATTGAATACCTTTGCGGGCTTGAGAAAGCTAATGGCTACTTCTATGAATATTGCCTATCAAAGTTTCTTCGTTACTCCTACGACTAGATTCTGTGGGTGTTGACATTGACATATATGAGTATCTAGGCCATGCAATGAAAAACCGTGATGACATGTACGATAGTTGCAAATTGGTTCTGTAGCCTCCCAGAATACATTAGTCATCATCACGTGCTGATAATCCCTGATTTCCTGTTGTGATTTTTTCGTCTTATATGCAGTCGATCCTGAGTAATTATCATTTAAAAATGAAGGATAGAAAGTATAAGTTATTCTTGGTAACAAAATTTGAAGCTTCTCCGATTCCTCTTGCTTCCAGTGACAACTCCAGCAAAATCCACACTTTATACAAGTAAATTGGCTTCTACACTTGCAGTGTTCACAGTCCTCATACCGCGACACCAATGTATTTCGTAGATACTCATGCATTTTTACTTATTTGACCTCCGAGTAAATGTTTCTTCACACTATATTATGATGTTTAGAACAAAAGGTTGTTGGCCATGAAATAACAACAGTATATGATGTCTATATAGTGTCAATGATCTACGTACATTTTTGGGCCCTAATTACGCTTTGATTTTCACGTGTGAATGGCAAATGACAAAATGTCTCTAAGGCAAGGGAATTTCCGGGTGTTAATTAAAAAGCGATTACCAGATCAATGCCTATCCTCTTAGTCCAGTTAGAGAGAAGATTTAGCTTATAAGTTGCGAAATCGGAAAAACAAATTATCTAGAAGAGGGCTAGAAACCACGTTATTGATTGTCATTCTTAAAACCATGCTTAATTAGACATTCTTTTAACCCATCTGCTATATCCAACAGATTGATTTCTGTAGAACTAACTACCTCCTCCTGTATTGATTGCTCCAAATAAGAAAAAAGATTATGAGTACCCTGCGTCTTATTCCCGCGTTCATTAATGGCGATACTCGTTGCACATCATCCTCGTGTGGTCATATAGTATCGTCTTACTTTGTCATACTGGTGCTGGTATTGCTACTTGTGATATTCCCTGAAGTCACATTGCCTGTCGTGCCACTACTTGTAGTATTTCCATCCGTTTGATTGCCAGGTTTCATTGTCACAGCCAAGACTGACTCAACAACATTAATTGCTAATGCTGTTGTTACACCCACTATCATGATGACTGCGATAAAGATGGCTAATTTCTTTTCTGTAAACATTAGTTAGCTGTAAGAACATGTCCTATAAGAATTGCTACAAAGATAATCATATAGGTGTATATAGTATATAGTCTTGGATGAGAAAGACAAGATAAATTATGTCAAATGCTCTAAAAATGTTCCAATCTGAAATCAGTAAACCGCACTTTGCGAAACTAATTATCCTCATACACGGTGCTCATAATCTTTGATTTAATCACTAATGAACAAATGAGCATATTCTATTAATCATGAAAATAAGAAAAAGAACAACATATGATTTCAATAGAGACACATATTCTACATGATCATACTCGACAATGGCTATATGCAGGGGCCTTCTAGATAACTAACAAATATGTATTCTGCCACCACCACTTCTTCTCCTTCAATTCGAGGCAATAGAACTAGCTATTACAACACTGATTGCATATTTGCTGTTTGTGGTTTATGTTTTTGGAGCGCAACTATTATAAAGACTGAAGAAAAAAATAACGATCATACTATTATTTATTCCTGTCCTCTATGTTCAAATTGCAGTATTTCTTTAATCCCTCTAGAAATAGAATGAATCATCGGTTGGATCCAAGGGTGGACTGGAGATACTGTTGATACTCATTTACAAATCAACATTATATATTTCCACATCAAAACATACAAAAAGTCTAAAATGTTTTAAAGTACTAAGTTGATGTCGCATCGTTATATAATCTGGAGCCTCCATAGTTAGCATGTAAATAAAACCACTGCCAACACAGGAGTGATTTTCATCACGAACAGAATTTTTTTATGAAAAAGTCTTAATTGAATATGAACTCTTATTCTGTAAGTCAACTGCCCCGTATATTTATAAGCATATATTATACTGTTCTAGATATCGTAAGTATTGATGAAAGAGGCAGCAGTATGTTGGAGTAATCATGCTAATGCTAGTAACTTGCTCTCATTCTTACTTGCTGTTATTGGATTATATATCTTAATTTTAAATTGTGGTACCCCTGACGTTTCCGCATATGCACGTTCTGCAGATAACGCTTCAATTCAGACACCGGATACCAATAACATTAAGAATAATCTATTTGGCTCAGTAACGAATACATCCAATATCATCAAAAACAAGTTGTTTAATTTAGGAAACCAATTGGAATATACCCAGGATATCGATGCAAATCAAGTATTTACAGACGTAACAGTAAAAAACAAAATACTAAATAATCTTGAGCCTACACAATATACGATACCTGCTCTAAAACACAGTTTGATTGGCTATGATATTTCTGCCAATAATATTGAAGTTAAAACAGAATCAATGAAGATCGATGATAATAAAACCAGAATAGATTTTCCCATAATGAAAGCAAAAAATGTAAAGGTGACTAATGGTGGATTGATTAATTTATCTTATGATAATGTAGATTTGAGTTCCACGTATGTTATTTACAATACAAAAACGGGTAAATTCACACTTCATATTCCCCTTTCAGTTGCGGCAAAATATTTGCCAAAGAGTTTTTGACGATAAGAAATAATAGTATAAAGCAAAATTTATCGCCATCATACCAGTATTATGAGTGTTTATATCTGTATTACATCAGTATTGTAAACGTGGTTATTGTGAACCGTCTCCTTTAAAACAGATTTTAATTGCTGCGAATAAAGAAAGACAAAACAGTCTATTGTTAAATATGTTATTGGAAATGATGGTCGCCTAGGAACAAATGCTCCAAACTACCCTTTTCATAGCTGTAATATTGGGAATTGAAATATTGGCATCTGCTCTGTTGATGGCTGTTATCCGAACAGTGGTCTATCCCAAGTGATTAAGAGGTTTTAGCGGGATAGCCATAGCGGAATTATTGGTGTGGATATATTCTTTCTATCATTTATCTCAGGTGCCTCTATGAATCCTGCTCGTTCATTAGCACCTGTAATCCTTTATGGAAGTATAGGAAACTTTTCGCTTTATTGGTCTGCAACTTTTGTCTGAACTTCTACCGTTGCATTTGGACTACAAAAGAAATTTGGAAATCACAGCTTAATTTCTGATCCTTTCACATAGCTATTAGTAATTTTTTTATTGCTTATGATAGTTGGGGATGAGTATTCTGCCAGCATTCTACGCGATAATCACACCAAAAGAAATACATGCAATGCTAAAATATCAGCTCTCTTATTAAGAGATATGGCAACGGCAACAACTGCAGCAACTACCACTACTCATACCAATATTCCAAAGTGGAAAGTTTCCGGGGACTTTTTTGATGTTTGTAAATGCAATATGCCTTGTCCTTGCATATTCGCTCAGGCCCCTACTTACGGTGACTGTAATGGTGTGCTGGCATATCATATCAAAAAAGGAAACTACGGTGAAACAACCCTTGATGGTTTTAACGCCTTGGGATTAGATAGCTTTAAGGGCAATATCTGGGCTGCTGACGGAACAACAAAACTAAATATTGGATTCTTTTTCGATGAGAAAGCCAATGAAAAACAGCGAGATGCTCTGCAGATGATTTTTACTGGTAGGGCGGGCGGCTTCATGGCTCAATTAGCCAACCTCATAGGAGAAGTTCGTGGGGTCGAATATGCTCCTATTAAATTTGAAGTAGCAGATGATTTAGCTTATTGGAGTGCTGAAATTCCAGGGAAGATCGTTGCTAAAGCTGAGGCTTTAACTGGACCTATGACTCCACCAGGCAAACGGGTTCAGACTCTTAATCCACCTGGAAGCGAGGTTGGACTTGGAGCAATTGCAACGTGGGGGGTATCTTCTGCAGACGAAGCTAACGCAATGGGCTTCAAATGGGAAAGGAAAGGTAGATCAAGCAAGCATATTCCGTTTGACTGGAGTGGCCCATAAATCTTTTTTCATATCATATTGAGTAGGATAAAGGCATTCATTTTTTTCATATTAAGAGACCAGTCCATCATCTCATTATTTTCTTCTCTTACTTTTAACAAATAAAAGTTATTTAATTTACTGCGGCCACTGCTTTAGATAGCTTGCCTGACCCTTCTTATTTTTTGAATATCAAAGTAGCTGTAGCAGCACTGTGAGAACCAAATACAATAGGCGATCTACCGTTATTCCACAGTAGAATATCTGTGAGACTAGAAACTGTATCATGCTTCTTTGTAAATGGATTAGTGCCGCTTATTGTCTCTCCCAAATCGACATGATATAACGCATCTTTTGTGCTTATAGTTTCAAGCGTTTTGATTAAATCAATTATGACTGCATGCTCAACTCCTTTATTGGTAATTGTTGCAGCCACAAGCTTTAGATTACTGCTAGGTGAATTCAACGAAACATGTCCGCCAATAATATGGAATGGCGCTACATCAGCAATTGATAGTAAAGCATTGCTTGCTAAGGTAGTGCGGTCTAACCTTATTGTTTCTACATCTGCAAATGCAGATGAGGGACTTCCTGGCGGTGATGTTGTAGTTATCGTTCCTGAATAACTTTTGATACTTGCAGGTTCATTCTTGATAATTACAGTGGCAGTAGCGCTAGCAGTAGCTGAAGCAGACCCTGCTTTACCTGGCTGACCAGGCGGTCCTGGATGCGTATTTTCATATAATCCAACAGCAAAAGGAATAGGCTTTTGGTTATTGTTGTACACGAATAAGATTAATAGTATACTGAGAGTTATTGCAGCAACAGCTATACGTTTAAATTTTATATTCGATGAACCAATATTATTATTATTATTCATGTCTGGCAAAAGTTAGCATTGTATAAAAAGAAATCGATCTCAATTCGATTTC